>Ga0172372_10000255_pt1 | contig 83002 bp, 72 predicted proteins | sample LakKiv5m_2_FD_114544 | JGI IMG/M metagenome (GOLD analysis project Ga0172372, IMG submission 114544) | Freshwater microbial communities from Kabuno Bay, South-Kivu, Congo - kab_092012_9.5m | ecosystem: Environmental > Aquatic > Freshwater > Lake | place: Democratic Republic of the Congo... | reverse complement strand
GAAGTTTGAATACTTCCACACACTGCCCATGTCATCATCATTGACACAGTGGCAGAAAGAACTTTTTTATTAAACTGTTTCATTTGTTAATCCTCACTGATGCTGTTCAACTACGACACAAGCTTTGGCTGACCACCTACCACATAGTCTGCGCGCTGGGTGTTATAGGGAATATTTAAATCTTCAAAACAGCGTGATACATTTGCCGCACGCTCTTTAAAGCAAGCTTCAATTTCTGCTTTACTTGCACTAGAAAAACTTGGCAAGACTGAAATCACGGTTACGCTAATACTGTTCGACACCACAGGTAAGCTGCTTGAGCCAATACTAGTGTTTTGAGCTACGTGTGCAAATGGCACCACATTGTCTATATTTTTCTTTAAATAGACTTGCGCCAATACCGCTGAACGCCCTGTCGCAAACTGATTGGCTTTACAATAACCCGTTACCCCAATTTTGGTTTTTGAACCTGTACGGGAAATTGCACTAGCTTGATTCATAGAAAAAAATGTACTTTGCGTTGCACGGTAGCAAAACACCAACTCATCTTCAGCATTAGCAGCGGAGTTAAAATAGCTATACATACCATCTCGCGCCAATTGACGCGTCACCTGATTTGGGTTTTCTAAATTAAACAATGCCGCATTACTATTTTCTAATAACAAAGCTTGTACTTGGCTGTTGGTGGCCAGTCTTAATCCTAAAATCCCAGAACGAACGGCTAGTGTACCTACCAAGGTAATTAAAATAAGAATGACCAAAACCACAATGAGCGTTGCACCTTTTTGTTGTTTCATTACGATGCTCCCAATGTATTACGCAAACCAACCACTTGAGTGACCAGTTGACGTATGTATTTTTTATTCAAATTCGCATCACCATCGAACACCACTGCAGTTGCGGCGCCTGGGAGGGTAATAGTTTTATTATTTAAACCAGCATCAGTACCAATATTGGTCGCAGATCGCGCTACTACAGACACCTGCAAGGAAATCACTTGTAGATAATCTTTTTCTGCGGTAATGGATGACATTAAAGTTTTATATTGATCTATCGTGACATAACGCAATTGATTGTTTTGTGGATTTTTTACACCCAAAAGCACCTTAAACGCATCAATATTTTGCATGATTAGTTGTGCATTGCTACCTATACCATCAATCGCACTATCACCCGCATTGTAATAACCTGCATCACAGTACAGCCCGTAACGATCCAAACCATCACTGCCCTGCTGTGAATTTGGTAACTTTGCTATAAAGTAACGCTGTACCATGGTTGGGCGGATTGCTTGGGTATCTTCATTGGCTTTGGCGGTTGTAAATCCAATTCTATTGCCTTCGCAATCATACATATCTGTATTGCTTAATAATCTTTCATTGATTTTCTTGGTAGCATCATTTGGGTCAACATCTGATGCTTCTTCAATTTGATACTGGGGCACAAACTGAATCACAATTTGATCACTTTTACCTGCCGTTGCATCATCGGCAAAATTTTGTGTGCTATACGCAATATTGGTCAAATTTGCATGCAAACTGGATGGGTAGTTTTCTCGGGCAAAAATTACGCCAGAACCCACCATCTTATTATTAACTTTTTGGTTAGACGGTGTGTTTAGATTGGCGTGTCGTAAGTCATGAGTCAGCATTGCCAAGCCAAAATTTGAATTTTGCTGCACATCACCCATACCCAACTGAAATCCTAAAGATCGTTGTGCACTAAGAAAAATTGCAGTTGCTGCACTCACTACCAATAAACCGATCGCAAGACTGATCATCAGTTCAAGTAAAGTGAAACCTTTCTGAAGCTTAGTCATAGTTATAAGCCTCCATAATTATGCATTGTGCGTTTGGGTTATACGCTGTTCCATTGGTACAGTGATTACCCCCACTTCCATTAGTTGCAGTGGTTGTATCCCAAGCCACATATACACATTTTCTTTTCAGGGTCGAACCTTGGCAGTCGTTCACAGCAATAGACATGCCTAAATTTTCTGCACGCAACTGAACTTGTTTAAAGTCATAGGCTGCCATTTGATCACTGGTACAAAAATTTGCAGCACAATCTGTCACTGTTGCATTTGCCTTATATTCATCTAATCCAGCACGATTCATACGGATACGTTCAGATAAATCCCTGGCAATATTCATGGCTTGAATGTTTTGACCTGCGTCTGCACTGGCAGAAACTGCCCGAATTTGCAAAGCAGTAAAGCCTAGCACTGCAATTCCAAGCAGCACCAATGCCACTAAAACCTCGACCAAGCCAACACCACGTTGATTTCTTATCATTGTTTTACCCTCATCCTATTAATTTGGGCATGTGCTATTTGAGCGTTCATATCGAATCGAACCGTTTTTAAAAAACTCGATGACCGCTTTTTGTGAACTATCTTTTTGATGCTGCAAAATAAAACACTCACGATCATTCGCTGAAACTAAAAAGCCAAACATATTGTAGGTCAGGCTATTGACTGGTTTGGTTGCCCAACTGGTATGTTGCTCTGGCAGCCACTTGAACTTGCCGTCTGTTACCGAGGCGTCTAGTGCCAACTTCTGTTGTTTCTTGGTAAATACAGCTTCGGAACGTGCCATTGTTGCCAATTCAATAATAGCTCTTGCATCACTATGCAATTGGTTTTTACGAATCATGCTGGTCATTGAAGGCGCCGCTATCATCGCCACAATCGCCAACACTGCAATCGTGACCATCAACTCAATTAAGGTAAATCCCTGACTTTTTCGCATGCTCTCCCCCTAGGCAAAAATGTTGGCCCAGTTAAAATCATACTTATTAAAGTTACAAAACCTACACAGAACAGATAAAAGGCATAAAAAAGCAGATGACTGTCATATCACAATCATCTGCTTATTTTTAAAAGAAAAATTAGACTGTTATCTATTTCTCAATTTAAGCCTGAGTTACAGGAATACGTAACTCTTTCGGTAAACTAAAGGTAATGTTCTCTTCACGACCGGCAAGCTCGGCAGGTGCCGTTGCCCCCCAGTCCTGCAAACGCTGAATCACCTGTTTAATTAAAATTTCCGGAGCAGACGCGCCGGCAGTGACGCCAATTTTCGTTTCAGGATTAAACCAGGCCTGATCCAGCTGATCAGCATTATCGACCAGATACGCCTGTTTGCCCATGCGTTCGGCCAGTTCACGTAAACGGTTCGAATTCGACGAGTTTGGCGAACCCACCACCAACACCACATCACACTGACTGGCCAAATCACGCACAGCATCCTGACGGTTCTGGGTGGCATAACAGATATCATCTTTACGCGGTCCCTGAATCTGCGGGAATTTCTGGCGCAAGGCATCAATCACTTTGGCGGTATCATCAATCGACAGCGTGGTCTGTGTGACAAACGCGACTTTTGCAGGATGACGCACGCTTAAAGCCGCAACATCTTCTTCATCTTCCACCAGATAAATTTCACCGCCATTTTTCTTGTCGTACTGCCCCATGGTTCCTTCAACTTCGGGGTGCCCTTCGTGACCAATTAAAATCGCCTCGACCCCTTCGCGGGCATATTTGGTGACTTCAATATGTACTTTAGTGACCAAGGGACAAGTCGCATCAAACACTTTTAAGCCTCGACGCTCCGCCTCTTGTTGCACTGCTTTAGATACGCCATGCGCACTAAAAATCACAATATTGTCATCGGGCACTTCATCCAGCTCATCTACAAAAATTGCACCGCGTTGGCGTAAGTCATCTACCACAAATTTATTGTGTACCACTTCGTGACGTACATATATAGGGTGGTTAAAACACTCAAGGGCACGATTCACAATCGCAATTGCACGGTCCACACCCGCACAAAAACCACGTGGATTAGCCAATACAATTTCCATAGAACCCTCGATATTCATTTCAACTTTTGCAGACAGATGCGAAATTAATGCAAACAAATAGATGCTTAACTATTTTGTTTAAGCCAGCTCTGCTCTAAAATAGAGAAGATATTTTATCATATCAGGAAAAATATCATGTCGGGTCTCTTGTTTGTCGTTTCTGCAGCTTCAGGAACAGGCAAAACATCCCTTGTTAAAGCCCTGCTTGAACGTGTTAACAATCTGCACGTTTCTGTTTCCCACACGACCCGTGGTCAACGTCCTGGCGAACTGGACGGCGTTCATTACCATTTCACCCAGAAACAGGATTTTATCGACCTGGTGCAACAAGGCGGTTTTATTGAATACGCCGAAGTATTTGGCAATTATTATGGAACAGCCCAAGCCACAGTCAAAGAACAACTGGCCAAAGGTCACGATGTCCTGCTGGAGATTGACTGGCAAGGTGCGCAGCAGGTGCGCAAACTTTTTCCTGAATCGAAACAGATTTTTATTTTACCGCCAAGCCAGTTTGACTTGCGTCAGCGCCTGTCCAATCGCGGCACCGATGCTGTCGATGTGATTGAACATCGCTTAAGCTGTGCGGTAGAAGATATGCAGCAATATGTCAACTTTGACTATGTGATTATCAATGATGACTTCAATAAAGCGCTGCATGATTTAGAAGCCGTGATTATTGCCAACCGTCTGGTGTTAAGCCAGCAGGCCAACCGTCATCAGGAGCTGATCCAGAAGCTGATTACCCCTACAGCACCCTGATTAAAACTTGAGTCTTCAGGCAAAGCACCTTATACTGCACAGTCTGTTTAAATTTACCATTCAAACGAGAACTCTTATGGCACGCGTCACCGTTGAAGATTGTTTAGACCATGTAGACAACCGCTTTGAGCTTGTACTAGTGGCAAGCAAACGCGCGCGTCAATTGGCACGTCAAGGAATTGAACCTACCGTTGAGTGGGACAACGATAAACCTACCGTTGTTGCTTTACGTGAAATTGCAGAAGGCCACGTTTCTAAAGACATTTTGAAACAACGCGATCAGGACTACCAAGCCTCTAGCTTTGACCTTGCACTTTCAGCAAATAACTTGAATTTAGATGGTTTTTCTTTCCAATAAGAAAATACATCCTGAAAAAGCCTAGTTTTTTACTAGGCTTTTTTATTATTTGAACTTTAATATTTGCGCAATAACCGTTATAACATAAGCATCGGAACTCGTAATTACAACGAGCTTTTATTTCGATATTTTCGGTGAAAAAAATTGACAAGTCATGCAATATGTTTTTCATTAGAAGATCAGTTTTTGTGATTGTTACGAGCATTGTAGTTAAAGGTGGTATATGCCAGGCGCAGAGGTCAGCCAAGCCAAACAGCAACTAAATATGATTATCGACGCTTACTTGAGTGAAAGCGATAGCGAGCGCGTGCTTGCGGCCTGTGACTATGCAGATTTGGCGCATGATGGCGTGACCCGTAAAAGTGGCGAGCCTTATATTCTGCATCCGATTGCGGTCAGCTGCATTCTGGCGCATATGCGTCTGGATGCCGAAACCCTAATGGCGGCGCTGCTGCATGATGTGATTGAAGATACCGAATTTAGCAAAGAAGATATTACTGAAAAATTTGGCCGGACCGTGGCCGAACTGGTTGATGGCGTGACCAAACTCAGCCATTCCAGCGACAAAGAATATAATAAAGCTGCGTCCTTCCGTAAAATTCTGCAAGCGACCCTGCAAGACCCGCGTGTGATCATTATTAAACTGGCTGACCGCTATCACAACATGACCACGCTAGATGCCTTGCGCCCAGACAAACGCGCCCGCATTGCCCAGGAAACTTTTGATATTTTTGTGCCGATGGCGCGTATTGTCGGTATGAATGAAATGGCCGACAACCTGGAACATCTGTGCTACCAGAACCTGGATCTGGACATGTACAATAATGTCCAGACTGCCCTGCTAGAAACCAAGCCGAAACGCTGTGAATATCAGGCCAAATGGGAAAAGAACCTGGCCGAGCTGCTGCAATATCATCAGATTAGCGGCCGGATTAAAAAGAAAAATAACAATATCGAACTGCTCCGTTATTTCGTCAAAAACGACATCGACCTGCAAGAACTGACCCACAGCCACGCCTTTGAAATTATTCTGCAAAGCATTGCCGACTGTGACCGCTTGGCGGACATTTTACGTGAACATTTTCAGGTGCTGCATTTTGCCGATCATATTCGCCGTCCGTTACCGGGTGGCAACCAGTCACTGATGCTGCGCCTGAAAGGTGAAGAAACTACTTTATCCTTAACCATTCAAACCGAGCTGATGCGTAAAGCGGCCCGTTTTGGTGTGGTTCTTGGTGAGAATGCACCGCAAGCCTGCCGCTCGGCGATTCAGGCGTCCATGCAAAACCTGAACGTACTGATTGATGGCGCCTGTGCCAAAACCACCTTTAGCGAACTGCTGGATTATCTGCATCAGGAAAAAATCTGGGTTTATACTCCGCATGGCCATCTGCATGAATTACCGCAAGGTGCCACCGCGGTTGATTTTGCCTATTCGGCCAGCCTGTTCCTCGGCAACCATGCCGTCGGTGCGAAAATTAATGGAGAAATCAAACCGCTCTCTACTCCGCTGACCAGCGGCCAGGTGGTGGAAGTGATTACCGATGTTTTAGCGACACCAAACCCGGACTGGCTCAGCTTTATTAACACCCAGAAAGCGCGCCGTGCCCTGCAAAATATCCTGCGTGATCAGGATATTGACGAGCAGCGTCTGGTCGGTGAACAGGCCCTTAACCGCGCCTTAAAACTGTTTAACTGCTCGATTAAAGATTTAACCGAAGACGACTGGATTAACCTGCTGCAATGGCGTCATATCGACAGCAAAGAACGCTTGTTTGAACAAATTGCAGTCGGTGACCTGTTACCACAACTGGTGGCCAACCATCTTTATTCACAGGACAGCAGCTCGGAAGTTTCGGATCGTCTGATTCAGGGCACCGAAGGTATTGATGTTAAATATGCGCATTGCTGTAATCCGGTACTGGGTGATCCGATTCAGGGCCATTTATCCCGCCGGGGTTTAATTGTGCATCGCGCGCGTTGCCATAACCTGTTGCATGAACAGCATCTGCATCCGGAAAATATCATGCCGCTGCAGTGGAACTCGGATGATATCGATGACGTCAGTTTCACCGCCTATTTATGCATTGATATTGAAATGAATGATGAGCAGATTTCCGACCTGATCTATCAATGCCGTAAGGCCAAAACCGGGGTAGAAATGGTCCGTAGCCACGATGCCAAAACCTATGTCAATATTGTGGTGAATAACCGCAAGCAGATTGCCCAGATTATTCGTGACCTGCGCATGCATTTTGGCTTCCCGCGGATTATTCGTCTGGAACTGCCGCCTAATATTGCCGAAACATCCAAGGCCTGTTAATCATGATACGATAGGCCCGGGCCTGTCCGGCTAATCGTTTATGCTGTCCATACTTATAAAAGGAGAAATCGATGTCCCGCCAAGTCATCCATACTGAAAATGCACCTGCTGCCATTGGTACATACTCTCAAGCCATTTTAGTGGGTAATACCTTGTACCTGTCAGGACAGATCGGCCTTGATCCTTACAGCATGGAACTGGTAGAAGGCATTGAAGCGCAAATTCGCCGCGTATTTGATAACTTAAAAGCCGTTTGTGAAGCGGCGGGTGGCTCTTTGGCCGATATTGCCAAGCTCAATATTTTCCTGACAGATTTATCTCACTTTCAATTGGTCAATCAGATTATGGGTGAATACTTTGCACAACCTTACCCTGCGCGTGCAGCCTTAGGTGTGGCCAGCTTACCTAAAGGCGCTTTAGTTGAAATGGATGGTGTGGTGATTATTAACCCATAAGTCATTATCATTCAGATACTTAAGCAACAATAAACGATGCCACCTATTAAGTGGCATTTTTTAATTCAAAAACCCAATTAAAATAAATGACCTTTCAAATGATTTTTATTGACAAACGATAATAATTATCAATAATAACTCTTATCTTATTTCATTATTGTGGTTGCATTCATGTACGTTTGCTTATGCCGTGGTATTACAGATCAAGACATTAAAGACGCCGTAGCGAACGGTGCTGAAAGCTATCGCGAAATTCGTGACCTGCTCGATCTGGGAACCTGCTGTGGCCGCTGTGCCCCTGAAGCACGTGCCATTATTAGCGATGAAGTGGCCGAACTTGCCGGCCGTCTCGCAGTTGCTGCCTAATTCCAATAAGAATAAATCTTCGGTCCGTGGGCCGACTCTCCTCCCCCGCTTCTGACTCAGGCGGGTTTTTATTGCCCCACCAGACAATGCTGCCGAATCGCATTGATGACGATTTTCATTTGCTGTTCAATAAATTACTCGCCATCCTGCATCATCTTGTTTTAAGATAAAGCTCTAGATTGCCTTAAAACTGTTTAGGGCAGAAATTGTGAGATGGAGTAGTGCAATGAAAGGCAATCGTGAGGTGATTAATCAGCTGAATCAGGTGCTGTATCATCATTTAACCGCTATTAACCAGTATTTTTTACATTCGCGCATGTTTAATGACTGGGGCATTGAGCAACTCGGTTCGGCAGAATATAAAGAATCGATTCGTCAGATGAAACATGCCGATAAAATTATCGAGCGGATTTTATTTCTAGAAGGTCTGCCAAATCTGCAACATCTGGGCAAACTGTATATTGGGCAACACACGGTTGAAGTGTTGAACTGTGATGTCCGTAAAGTCAAAGAAAATATTGAAGCCACTCAGAAAGCCGTTGTTTTGGCTGAACAGGAAATGGATTATGTGACCCGTGATCTGGTTCAGGAAATTCTGGAAAAAGAAGAAGAATATCTGGACTGGGCGACCACGCAACTGGATTTAACTGAATCTGTCGGTATTGAAAACTATATTCAGAGTCAGCTCTAAGCTCAATTAAAAAGATGAAGCGTACAAAAAAGACCGGAGTTCCGGTCTTTTTTATGGATTGAGCAATGTGTTTCAAATCCCAAACAGCAGCCTTAAAAATTAGTAGATGATTTATGGTTCCTGTCTGATTTCTGCTCCATCCAGCAAGCTATCGTAATCTACCTCGACCTTACGCAAGGTCTTTAACAACTCCAGCTGCTGTTTGGCTTCTACTTCATAGCCATTAAAGGCCAGCACACGGGCATATTTAAGCAGGTCATACTGGGTTGGATAATTCAGCACAATCTCATGAATCTGCTGTAATTGCTCTGGGCTTTGCTGGCTATACGGATTCAGACGAATCCAGGCAATGCGGCGGTTAAATTCCTCGAGCAGATAAATCTGATCCTGGTTGGTGATTTTTTCCGGTGTCTTTTCATAACGTACCGATTGATTCAGCTTTGGCACCATCACTTCATAATCACGATAAATCAGCAGTAACAGGACTAAACCCACGCCAAAGCCAACCCGCATGAATATTGGCGATAACTGCACGCCAGTATTTGGACGTTGTGATTGTACAATCCCCAAGATAAAACCGGCGGGCAGCAGAAAATAAGCATAGTTCTGCGGGAATTCCAGCATGGCATGAATCAGGAAGGCACCGAGCATCAACAGACCAATCACCGAAATAGTTGAATTCACCTGCCGATGCAGCTGATAACCCCAATAGGCCAGATAAGCCAACAATGGCAGGCCAATCAGCAGACCATTCCAGAGCAGCAGATCAAGCACGATATTGTGGGCGCTACGAATCCATACTGGCCCCTGGAAAAATTCGCTAATCGTGGTGTAAGCGACACTGGTCTGATGCCAGCCATAGCCAAACCAAGGTTGATGGGCAATTGCGTGCAGCATTTGCTCCCAGATTGCCAGCCGTGACATATCACCCGTAGCACGCTGTGCCACATCACGAGACTGTACCGCTATATCTGCGCTTTGTGAGAGTAGTTGACTTACGGAAGGGGCAATAAAGATCAAACCAACAAAAGTTACAAACCAGAGCGCGCTATAGAACCATTTCAGGCGGATATAGCCTTGGTATTGCTGATAGCCAAGATAGGCCAAAATACACAGCGAGGCGACCCAAGAGGTACGCGATTGACTCAGCACCACCCCGCTTAAGATCACCAAACCAGTTGCAACTAAGAGTGCTGTTTTCAGTTTCTGTTTTTCATACAGATATAAACAGGCCATTAAGGACATGACCAGAAAGGTTGCCATATTGTTCGGCTGGGCAAAGTTGGCATAAGGACGCTGGCCGGTACGGATATCCACCATAAACGGGAAATACTGGTCAATGGTGAGCCATTGGCAAATGGCCATAAGACCGGTTAGAGTGCCAACGCCTAAAAAGAGGAAACTTAAACCTGTAAATATTTTTTCTCGCTGCGCAGCATCTAGGGTCAGGTTATAACCCAATACAATCGCCAGCCAAAAACCAAAGATATACAGGCTGCTAAATAGGGCTTTGTCAAAAAAGAATAGCAAACCACAAGCCCATTGGATAAATGGGACAGCGGTTAAGGCCAGTAAAGGCAGGCTGATTTTTGGGATAAGTAGTTTTTCTTTTAAGAAAATGGCAGCCAAAGCGAACAATGCAAAGAAGGCATATAGCTCACCGGTATAGGTGACCCAAGGGCGGTAGTGGATGGGAAGGAGCCAAGCGAGGAAGATGAGGATAGCAGCCAAAAATAGCAATGCAGATTTCATAGGAAAAACAGAGTAAAAAACTGACTCTATCTTATATTTTTTTAGGCAAGATGATAGTGCTTTGTGTAGCAAGTTTGATTGAAATTCTACCCGTTTTGAAGTGGGATAATTGCATGGGGAATACTGAAATTCCCCATTTTAATTTAAGCAATTATTGCCACGGTCTGAGGTCTACTATTTTGATGATGCTATTAGTTTTGAGAACAAAAAACTCGCATTAATCTATACCATCAATTTTTTTATAGATACTAGCAAAGTACTCAGGATATTGTTCAGAAAGACTTTTTAAATATTGCTTTGTATTATCACATTCTTTTCCAGCATGATAATAACAAGAAGCCTTAAAATATTCATAAGATTTTTTCTCTTCCCCATCCAACCCTAATAAAGTACCCTGTTTCATCAAGTACTGATTCATTGGAATATATCTCACTAACCTTTCCCCTATCTCAATAGAGTCTTTAAGTAAGAAACCATCTGTTGATAAAGACTGATATAAAAATAGATCATTAAAATAACTAAAACCAAAAACAAATTTTGTTTGAACTATTTTATCAAACTTCACCCTATCACTTATGCTATTGTTAAATACAATATCATTCAAATAAGCCATTTTCTTATATTGAAAAGAATAATATATGGAAGAAAGTAAAAGGATTAAAATAGGCAATGCCACTAGATAACCTTTATCAATCTGATAGATTTTTTTCGAACTTTTATTATATAATGCAAGAAAAATAGAAAAAACCATTAAATAACGAAAATACCATAAAGGATACTCAAGACAAGAATAGACTATAAAAGTTAATAAAATTAAAAAAACATAAATATCCGACTTGTCTTTAATATAGTATAGGTTTTTTAAAAATATTATTAAAAATAATATAATTACCCCCCACCCTAAAATACCGAACTCACCAACAAGATGACCAAAAATAAAATGCGAGTGATCTGTTAGGCTTAACCATCCAACTTGTTCATAGTATTGTAAGCTAGTTGAAGCAAAATTTTTCCATCCAACTCCAGTTATAGGATGATCTTTAATGATTAAAAAAGTTTGGTGCAAAAAATTTAATCTTACATCTTTAAAGCTTTCTGATACACGCCCAATCGTATTACTACTTTCCAAAAAATATGAATATAAAAAAATACCAACTACTAATCCAAGTATTCCAAAGAAAGATTCTTTTAAAGCTATAATTTTTCTTTTGTCAATAAAGTTATTAAATACATTAAATATTAACAAAGAAAGCAACAATATTAAAAAACCTGTTCTACTTGCAGTAAAAGCGACTCCTACACTCAACAAGAATACTATTAAAAATTTTAAATATTTTTTATTTTCTAAGAAAAAAATAGTTGAAATAACCCCTAACACCAAAACAAATGCCGTTTGATTAGGCTGAAATAAATTACCAGAAAATCTCTGCGTTTGTAATGGCAAACGCATCAAATCAACCAAAAAAGATATATTAAAAAAGTGAACCAACTGTGTTAAAAATAAAAAAATACTTGTTAAAATTATTATTCCTGACAACCACTTTATAAAATATTTTTTATCATTTATATTTGAAATTGCTATAGAAATAAAAAGAATAAATAATATTTGAGCGAAAGGAAAAATCAACCCATCTACATAGGTTATATTATTAATAATTGGTTGAACCAAGAAAACAAACAATAAAAAAAACCAAAGTAAATTATGTAAACTTATTTTAAGATCTTTATTAAATATAAAAAAAATTAGCAGACCAATAGAACATAGTATAAATGAAATACTATTAATAAAGAAATCATGTGAGCTTGGTGCATAATGCTGATAGCTCAATACACCATAAAAAAAAGATAAGCTTATAAAAATTAACAATATAGAATCAGCAGATATTTTTTGCAAGAAACTTACCATCACTTATCTCAACCCAATCTAAAGACTTTTTATGAGAATAAAAATGCCAGTTATATTAACTGGCATTTTTTATTAATTTACAAAATTAACGACGGCATTCAGCAGGTGCATATTTACCTGGTAAAGTACCATTTGCTGTGTTAGCCACTGTTGTCGAAGGGTTTGCTGAGCGACATACCCAATTAATAGATCCTGTAGTAGGAATAGTAGAGCTTGTAGCAGTCCCTTGTAAAGCGGCTGTACCATCTAATGGATTTAGAATTAGAGTATTAGCTCCTGCAGCTGCAACTGCAGGAGTATAGGTAATAGTAATACGCCCTGTTGCTGAAGCAATAGCAACACTCGCTACATTTGGTGTAGCAGCCGGTGCAGTCCAACCACTTCCAAATGCTGTACCATTAGCAGCGTTTTCAGATACTGCTGTTTTTGCAGCAGATGCAAGAGACAAACCTTCTGTTACTTTTGCACGTACGGTATAATCTTGATAAGCAGGAATTGCAACTGCAGCCAAAATACCGATAATTGCTACAACAATCATTAATTCGATAAGGGTGAAACCCTTTTGCATCGTTTTCATAACATTCTCCACAAATGTTTTGTTAATTTTTTATAAGCTTTGTAAGCTATTTTGTTTATAGCACTATATGTGCCAACTTTTATTATAAATATATTTAAATAAAAAACAGCTATTTATGGATAAAAAATTTTCACTTTATTTTTTTAATGTATTTTTATGTACAAAAGTGACACTTAGTGTCACATATTTACAACATCAACCCAGAATAATTGGCTTATTCCCCAGCTCATTGGCTTCATCCTGAATTTTTCGGTCATAAAAACCATCTAAAATCATGCCAATTTCTTTAACCCCCAAGATCACGGCCTGCTGATACTCTCTTTGCGCTAGGCCATACACCATTTTTTTGCAAATCTCATCCCAGACCTGCTGCTCAGTGGCATGCTTAATGCCCCGATCAATCACAATCTCGACTTTACGCTCACACAGGTTTAAATACAGCAGTACACCGCTGTTATATTCCGTATCCCAAACACCTAATTCAGCAAACAGTTGTCGTGCGCGGGTACGCGTATCCTGATAATAAGCCAAACGCGAAGGTAGACAGCCTTCAATCACCACCTGAATCTCGCCAATATGACCATGCTCGGCTTCTGTGACCGCGTGCGCAATCGCATACTGGTCCTGCTGGTTAAAAAAGCGTTTGGTGGCAGGCATATAAAAAAAGTGCTTAAACCAGCGTTTTAAGCTGGGTTGACTCAGCTCCTGAGTTTTCGGCTGGGTAATAATTTCGGTTGTATCTGTTGTGGTTACCATGATCCTGATGCCCCTCCCCCGCCGAAGCCGCCGCCTCCGCCGCTATATCCACCGCCTCCACCAAAGCCGCTGCCTCCACCGCCACGACCGGCCGAGGCCAGAAAAATATGAAAAATCGCTTGTGCCAGTGCGGTAATGAGTAAAAAGAAAATCCCAAGGCCCATCAATAAACTGGTGAATATGCCCACGCCATTGACCAGCCCCGCCACGGTAGCCGCCACCGCAGCGGTTGAAGCGCTGAGACGTTTACCAACAATATAAGAGCCAATCACGCCGGCAATTAAAATAAAAATGACTGTATTAAAGGTTTTTTCCCGTGCCTGCTGCTCACGTAAGGCCTGTTGCTGGCGTTCTTGCAGCTCTTTAGCCGCATTGGCCGCCACTTCCGGGTCCATATTCAAAATACGTTCAATTTCGGCCAGACCGGCTTCAATACCGCTGGCATATTGTGCCTGTTTAAAATACGGCGTGATCTGGTTATTAATAATCCGGCCCAGCACAATATCCGGTAATACCCCTTCCAGTCCATAACCGGTCAGAATCTGAATACGGCGATCATTCACCGCAATCGCCATTAACAAGCCATTGTCATATTTGGCCGAGCCCAACTGCCAGCGCTCGGCAACGCGCATGGCAAAATCAAAAATATTCTCCTGACCAGTAGTCGGGACAATCACCACCCCAATTTGTGCTTTACCCTGCTGATGCAGTGCTAAAATCCGCTGACTAATCGCCTGTTTCTGCGCTGCACTCAGCAAATTGGCCTGATCAATCACCGGTTCATTTAAAGTCGGCAAGCCGCGGATGGACTCGCCTTCTGCCATATCATTGGCAAGCACCGGTTGTTCAGCATTTGCCTCAGATGCAGCGACTGTCTGACTCTGATGACGAGCATTGGCCGCACGTTGCTGTTCCTGAATGATACGCGCCGCCGCCAGGTCATCTGCTGAGCCGGTGGCAGTCGTGTCTGCCAGACTGAGTGAACTGAGCAATAGTGCACAGCACAACAGCAGGCTGTGCAGTATCCACCGGATGAGAGCAGTAATTGAATCAGGCATGATCCGCGGCTCCTTGGGGCGTGGGATTATTCAAACGACACGGTTGGTGCAGTTTGTGCGTTTTGATCGGCACTAAAGTTTGGCTTGGTGTCCATACCAATCACTTTTGCAGTCATTACCTGCGGGAACTGGCGTGAATAGGCATTAAAGTCCTGCACCGTGGTGATATAACGGTTACGCGCTACCGCAATACGGTTCTCGGTGCCTTCAGGCTGTACCTGCAAATCCCGGAACTGCTGATTGGCTTTTAAGTCTGGATAATTTTCTGATACCGCGATTAAACGTGACAAAGCACCAGTCATTTGTGCTTGCGCTTCCTGATAGCGCTGGAACAGAGCTGGGTCTTCAAGCACGGCCTGATCGACTTTTAAGCCGGCCACATTGGCACGTGCCTGGGTCACTTCAGTCAGCACCTGCTCTTCATGTGCGGCATAGCCTTTCACTACATTGACCAGGTTCGGTACCAGATCGGCACGGCGCTGATACTGGTTTTGGACTTCCGACCAGGCCGCCGTCACGGCTTCATCTTTGACCTGTAAGGTGTTATAGCCACAGCCACTCAGGGTCAAGCTGCTGCTGAGCGCCAGTATCAGCAGTGTTTTTTTCATCAAGTTCATGCTTTATCCTCTAATTATTTATTTGTATTTGTTCAATAATTTGATTCTAACGGTATTTTAGCCCAGTTTTGTTAATTTTATTTATCACTTGGAAAACACATGCACATGAAAAAACCGGACGCGTAAAGAAGTCCGGTTTTGATTAGTTATCCAACATCTGTTTGAATTAACTGAGTAATTGTGGTGGCTGTTCCTGCTGGAAACCTTCAACCTGATACTGCGTTGCCATGCGCTGCTTCCAGTATCTAAGACTGCGACTGTAATTGATTTTGGCCGGATGAAAATCTTTCCGGTAATAGGACAGATATTCCGGCAATAACTGCAGCAGCATTTTCGCCAGCAAATACAGTCCAAACAGATTACCGCCTATTTTCGGCATACTGTTTTTCTTGTCCTGCAAAAATAGCTGTGAGGCGCTGTAAAAGGTCAGACTGGCAAAACCGGCAGTCACACTGCGCATAATCATACGGCGCAGACGATGATCGGCATACACATGCTGATATACCTCAAACGCTACCGCCCGATGTTCAATTTCTTCAATCGCATGCCAGATCCACAGCTTGGCCGCATCATCATCCAGCGTACTCAGCACTTCCGGATGACGCAGGATATAACCGCCCAGTAGCGCAGTAAAATGTTCAAAGGCACAGGTAATCGCCAGTTGCACTTTGGGTGGCAGACTTTTGACATGATGATCTTTACGCGCCAGCCAGGCCTGAAAACGATCCAGCTGATAATCATCACGGCGCCAGGCGTCGTTAAATTCACGATGCGCTTTGGAATGCATTGCCTCTTGCCCAATAAACGCAGCAATTTGTGCCTGCAACTGCGGATCCTGAACCTGATCGCGCACATTACGCACGCTATGTACAAAAAACTGCTCACCAATGAGAAAAGTGGAAGATAAGGCGGTAAGCAGATGCGACATCACCGGCGAATTGGCAAAATAATGCCGGCGAATAGCATGAGGATTAAATTTGAGCCGGCGAACCGTGATCCCAATGGCTTTCGGACGATGAAGATAGGATTTTTCTGCCGTCACTTGCGTCATGGTTACTGACCTTTTTGTTTTGGAGACGCTCAGTATGTGAACAAAATCACTTTTCCCCTATGGCAAAAAGACCGATTCGATTTGCAAAAAACTTCAAAATCGCCGGTTGCATAAAGTGAGTTTACAGCGAATTTGCTAGCAGCCATTGCCTCTTTTCCATTTTCAGGGATTGATTCTTAAACCAAAGAGATAAAAAAAACCCGCTCTAAAAGCGGGCTTCTTGAATGAATTCAGCGTAAATCAGACATCCAGATAATCCAGAATGCCTTCTGCTGCCTGACGGCCTTCCCAGATTGCAGTCACGACTAAATCAGAGCCACGCACCATATCACCGCCGGCGAAAATTTTCGGGTTTGAAGTCTGGAATTTAAATTCCTGCTGTTCTGCAGCCACCACACGACCTGAACCATCCAGATTGATGTTCACATCTGCAAACCAGTCGGCTGGGCTGGTACGGAAACCAAAGGCCAACAATACTGCATCTGCCGGCAGAATTTCTTCTGAACCCGGAATTGGCTCTGGACTACGACGGCCACGGCTGTCTGGTTCACCCAGTTGCGTAGTGACTACTTTTACTCCAGTAACTTTGCCATTTTCACCCACAATTTCAATTGGCTGACGGTTAAACTGGAATTCCACGCCTTCTTCACGCGCATTGGTCACTTCACGACGTGAACCCGGCATATTGGCTTCATCACGGCGATAGGCACAGGTCACTGACGCGGCACCCTGACGGATTGAGGTGCGGTTACAGTCCATCGCGGTATCACCACCACCCAGGACAATCACTTTTTTGCCTTCGACTGAGATGTATTCCGATGGATCTTTTTCCCAACCCTGACAACGATTCACGTTGGCAATCAGGAAGTCCAAAGCATCATACACACCATCTAAGTCTTCACCGGCAAAACCACCTTTCATATAGGTATAAGTACCCATGCCCATGAATACGGCATCGTAATCAGCCAGTAACTGGTCAATGGTGACATCTGTGCCAATTTCGGTATTTAAACGGAACTCTACGCCCATACCAGTGAAAATTTCACGGCGGCGTTTCATTACATCTTTTTCCATCTTGAATTCTGGAATACCAAAAGTCAGCAGACCACCAATTTCCGGACGCTTGTCAAATACGACTGGTTTTACCCCGTTACGCACCAGAATATCGGCACAACCCAGACCTGCCGGACCCGCACCAATAATCGCGACTTTTTTATCGGTCCATTTGACATGTGACATGTCTGGACGCCAGCCCAGCGCAAATGCAGTGTCATTGATGTATTTTTCTGCATTACCGATGGTCACAGCACCAAAGCCATCATTTAGGGTACAGGCGCCTTCACAGAGACGGTCCTGCGGACAAACCCGACCACAAACTTCTGGCAAGGTGTTAGTCTGGTGGCACAGTTCTGCCGCCTGGAAAATACGGCCTTCTGAAACCAGTTTTAACCAGTTTGGAATGTAGTTATGTACCGGACATTTCCATTCACAATACGGGTTACCACAGCCTAAACAGCGATGGGTCTGGTTGGTCGCCACTTCTGCGGTAAATGGCTTATAAATTTCCACAAACTCAGATTTGCGGACGTCAATCTCTTTTTTCTCTGGGTCTTGGCGTGCAACATCCAGGAATTGAAAGTCATTACTTAGGCGTTCTGCCATGTCTTTACTCCGTGGCTAGATGCAAGGGATTCACAGTTGCCTTGCATCTGGCTTCATTTCTGCAGTCGTGGAATTATTGAGGATCAGCTTGAGTTGTCTTTAACAAAGTCAGCAAGTTGGCTGCTTTTGGTTTTACCAGCCAGAACTTGCGGCTGTAGTAATCAAACTCATGGCGGATCTTGTACGCCCAGGCACTACCCGTTTCTTGAATATGCTCATCTAAGATACGTGACAAGAACTCTTTGTGTTCTTCCATCGACTCTGTAGAAATACGGTTTAACTCGATCAGCTCATGGTTGTAATGGTCAACGAAGTCGTTGTCCAAATCAAGTACATAAGCAAAACCACCTGTCATCCCGGCACCAAAGTTGTGTCCGACTTTACCCAGTACCGTTACGATACCACCGGTCATATATTCACAGCAGTGATCGCCTGCGCCTTCAATCACAGCAAAGGCACCCGAGTTACGCACCGCGAAACGCTCACCTGCAGTTCCGGCTGCAAACAGTTTACCGCCAGTGGCACCGTACAGACAGGTGTTCCCAATAATCGCGGTATTTTGGGTCTGGAACGGTGAACCTTTTGGCGGGAAGATCGACAGACGACCACCGGCCATCCCTTTACCCACATAATCGTTGGCATCGCCTTCCAGCTTGATGTGTAAACCACCGGCATTCCAGACACCCAGCGATTGACCTGCAGTACCGGTCAGGTTCATTTTCACCGGATGGGCTTCCATACCGAGGTTGCCATAACGGCGGGCAATTTCACCGGAAATACGTGCACCGATTGAACGGTCACAGTTGCCAATGCTGTAATTAAATTCACCACCGGTACCGGCTTCAATTGCTGGCAGCATCTCGCTAACCATCTGCTCGGCCAATACGCCTTTATCAAACGGTTCATTGCCTTGTACTTCACAGTACTGCGCCTTACCTTCCGCGGCAGGATGCGATTCCAGTAAGGCACTTAAATCCAGATGTGCATGTTTGTCGGTTTCACCTGGCAGAATTTCCAGCAAGTCTGTACGACCGATCAGGTCTTTCAGACTGGATACACCCAGTGCCGCCAGCCATTCACGGGTTTCTTCAGCAATAAAGGTGAAGAAGTTGATCAGCATTTGCGGCTCACCAATATAGTGTTCCTGACGCAAGTGATCCTGCTGCGTCGCCACACCAGTCGCACAGTTGTTCAGGTGACAAATGCGCAGGTATTTACAACCTAAAGCGATCATTGGGGTAGAACCAAAACCGAAGCTTTCAGCACCGAGGATAGCCGCTTTCACCACGTCCAGACCGGTTTTTAAACCACCATCGGTTTGTACGCGAACTTTACCACGCAGGTCGTTCACACGCAGTGCCTGATGTGCTTCAGACAGACCGAGCTCCCACGGGGAACCGGCATGATGAATAGAAGAAAGTGGCGAAGCCGCTGTACCGCCATCATAACCAGAAATGGTAATGAAATCGGCATACGCTTTCGCAACACCGGCCGCAATCGTACCGACACCTGGCTCAGAAACAAGTTTCACCGACACCATCGCCTGTGGGTTCACCTGTTTTAAATCGAAGATCAACTGTGATAAATCTTCAATCGAGTAAATGTCGTGATGCGGCGGCGGCGAAATTAAGGTTACACCCGGTACAGAGTAACGTAAACGCGCAATGAGTCCGTTGACTTTACCGCCCGGCAACTGGCCACCTTCACCTGGTTTTGCACCTTGCGCGACTTTAATCTGGAGGACTTCTGCAGAGGTTAAATAGGCAGGAGTCACACCAAAACGGCCCGATGCAATTTGTTTGATTTTCGAGTTACGGATGGTGCCGTAACGCGCTGGATCTTCACCGCCCTCACCCGAGTTTGAACGACCACCAATCGTATTCATGGCAATCGCAATCGCTTCGTGCGCTTCAGGTGATAACGCACCCAAAGACATCCCGGCAGAGTCGAAGCGCGGTAAAATCTCTTCAACCGATTCCACCTGTTCCAGTGGAATCGAATTGTCTGTTTTCAGTTTGAATAAATCACGAATGGTCGCGATTGGACGGTTATTCACAATCTCGGCGTATTCTTTAAAATCGGCATAATTGCCTGAACGCACCGCCTTGTGTAAGGAATTGATCACATCCGGGTTAAAGGCATGATATTCCTTGCCGAAGACGAATTTCAGCAAACCACCCTGGTCAATTGGCTTACGCGCTTTCCACGCAGTATCGGCCAGTTTTTTCTGGTCATTTTCCAGATCGACAAAAGTCGCGCCCTGAATACGGCTTGGTACACCGCTAAAGCAGGTATTCACCACTTCGGCAGATAAACCGACTGCTTCAAATAGCTGACCACCACGATACGAAGCAACAGTTGAAATACCCATTTTTGACAGAACTTTCAGCAGGCCTTTTTCAATCCCTTTACGGAAGTTCGATTGTGCATAGACCGGATCACCGAGCAATTCACCTTTAGTCACCAGATCATTGATCACATCATAGGCCAGATATGGATAGATCGCGGTTGCACCAAAACCGAGTAACACTGCAAATTGATGCGGATCGCGGGCAAAACCAGTTTCCACAATCAGGTTAGCATCGGTACGTAAACCGGTATTGATCAGGTGGTGATGCACTGCCCCAGTGACCATCACTGCATTAGCCGGCAGATAGCCTTCACGGATTTTCTTGTCGGAAAGTACCAATAAGGTTTTGCCATCACGAATTGCTTGCGCAGACTGCTCGCAAATACGTGTGATTGCCGCTTCCAGACCTTCAGTTTCAGCATAGTTCAGGTCGATATCGGCAATTTCATAGCCTTTACGTCCTAAAGTACGAATCTGGTGCATTTTCGAGTTTGACAGTACCGGGCTGGAAATGATCAGACGATCAGCATGTTCTGGTCCCTGTTCAAATACGTTTTGCTCACGGCCCAGACAGGTTTCCAGCGACATCACAATTGATTCACGTAACGGGTCGATTGGCGGGTTGGTGACCTGTGCAAACTGCTGACGGAAATAATCCGATACATGACGCACCTGACGCGACAACACGGCCATTGGGGTATCATCGCCCATCGAGCCAACTGCTTCCTGACCGCTTTCTGCAATTGGACGCAGCAGCTGATCACGCTCTTCAAAAGTGACCATAAACATTTTTTGTGCCGCTTTCAGGCCATCGCCTTTTAAGCCCTGATCACATAAATATTCTTCTAATTCCGGGCTGCCTTGAACGCGAATTGAATTTTCACGTAACCATTCACGGTAAGGACGCATTTTTTTCAGGTGCTGGTTTACATCACTGGTGTCCAGCACTTTGCCGGTCATGGTATCGACCACCAGAATCTGGCCCGGACCAACACGGCCTTTCGACACCACATCTTCCGGTTCATAACCCCAAACCCCAATTTCAGAGGCAAGCGTAATATAACCATTTTTGGTGATGACCCAGCGTGCTGGACGTAAACCGTTACGGTCTAACATACAGATGGCATGACGGCCATCCTGAATCACCAAACCTGCCGGACCATCCCAGGCTTCCATGTGTTTCGAGTTAAATTCATAGAAGGCACGCAGGTCTGCATCCAGGGTTTCCACGTTTTGCCAGGCTGGTGGCACCAGCATACGCAGCGCACGGAACAGATCCATACCGCCACCCACGAGGATTTCCAGCATATTGTCCAGACTGGATGAATCCGAACCGGTACGGTTCACAATTGGATTCAGCTCGGTTAAGCCCGGCAACAACGGGTTTTCAAATTTAGGGGTACGTGCCAGCGCCCAGTTACGGTTTGCCGTAATGGTGTTGATTTCACCATTGTGCGCCAGATAACGGAACGGCTGCGCCAGCGGCCAGCGTGGCAAGGTATTGGTCGAGAAACGCTGGTGGAACACCACAATATGAGACGCTAAACGCTCATCAGCCAGGTCGGTATAGAAGTCAGCAATCGCGGCTGGCATCATCAGACCTTTATAGCTGATCACAGTTGAGCACAAAGTGGTCACATAGAAATACGGATCATTGCTGAGTTGCTGCTCGGCACGGCGACGCGCCAAAAATAATTTGCGGTTAAATTCAACTTCAGTCACGCCAATTGGGCAGTTCACGATGACCTGTTCAAACGCAGGCAAAGACTGCAGGGCAATTGAGCCTAAGGCATCGTTATTGGTTGGCACTACACGCCAGGCAATGACTTTACAGCCTTCTGCTTCAATTTCTTTGGTTAACGTCTGTTTGGCATGCGCAGCTAAGGCCGGATCGAGGCTCAGAAAAATGGTGCCCACAGCAAACACTTCACTTAAGGTAATGTCACTTAAGCGTTTGGCTTCTTCACGGAAGAACTGCTTTGGCATGGCAAGCAATAGACCGCAACCATCGCCCGTCTTGCCATCTGCGGCAATACCACCACGGTGGGTCATACAACTTAAACTATGAATGGCGGTCTTGACGAGATCATGGCTTGCATCACCCTGCATATGGGCGATTAAACCGAAACCACAGTTATCTTTAAACTCATCCGGTTGGTATAAACCTTGAGCGGGAGCTACAGTATTAGGCGATGGCATGTGCATAGCGTACCCTTCTTTCAACGCGCCCTTGCTGGGCATTAACAATCTACTTTCTTTTGCGACCTGGTCCGACTGACTTAGCTTAAGATCCATGTTGAGCAAGTTCATTTCTCCTGGCTTTGATCTTGAGTGATCAAGATGACAAGCTGAGGAAAACCATGACTGCCTTTACGCACTTAAATCAAGCATAAACATTTGACGATTTCGCACAATCATTGAATCTTTTTTGCTCCAAAATAGGGACATTAACTCAATTGATGCACCAATAATGCAAAAATGATGCCAACTTTATTGTGCTATTTTTAAATGACTTAATTTGGGCAAGTTTCAGTGAGAGCAGTGCGCTTTCAGGGAAGTTTCGCTTATTTTATACGCACTACTTTTGTGCATATCTTTATTTTTATACACCAGCCTGCGCTATTTTAGAACGGCAGTTTAATTGAAAGGATCGCTAATTTCTTGTTCTGTGGTGGTGTTATTCGATGCTGGTGCAGGTGGAGCGACACCACTTTGTGATTTTTGCACATCCACCACGTTTCCGTCCTGATCACGGCGGGTTACGGTGGTGGTTGTGGTGGAGCGTTGCGGACTGGTTGCGCTCTGTTTTGGTGCAGCCAGCAGACTTTCATCAATTTTCGGCAGCGCAGCCGGCTTTAAAGCCACTTCATAGAGTTTATTGTTCAGGCTCACTTCCTCTGCACCCAGGTCATTGACAAACGGCAGATAGTCCATAAAGCTGGTTACCACCGGTTTGATCGATGCAGGCAATTGCAGCGCTAGCTGTTCTAAAGCGCTTTGCGCCTGACTGGTATTTTTATAATTGCCATACAGCAATACATATTGCTCGGCGCGGTTTTCACCACTCAAGCGAATATAAAGAAAACTCTGGCGATCAGCCTGTTTTTTCAGAAAACCCTTGATAATGTCTTCTTCGCTCACGCGAAACAGTTCAATGGTCTGGTTTTTACGCTGCTCGGAGATAAATTTGGTGCCGCGAAATTCAGGCTCATGCAAACCGGAAGCGGTTAAACGCTTGGTTTGTTCCAGCGGTTTGACTTCGTCGATCAAGGCACCCAAATGCGCGGTTGCCGCGACTTTTGCCGGCTGAATCTGTAATTCAACTTCTGATTCCGGGGCTTTTTCCACTTCAACCAGCTCATCACGATCGGTAATGGCCCAGAAGATAATCGCCAGCAGCAGACACAGCGCACCACACACCAACCAGATGGAATTCTGAACACGTTGTTTGACGCTTTGTGATGCTGCTGCCATGGGATCCCTTATTTATGCTGCCTGATGCGCAAGAATAGACTGTTTCATTAATTCCGGATCAAATTCCCGGGTAATGATGGCCTGTCCCAGACGCTGCATTAACACCAGTCGCAACTGGCCATTCAGCACTTTTTTGTCATGGGCCATAAAACCGAGAAAATCATCCAACGGAATTTTAGGACATACTATCGGCAATTGGGCACGAGAAATGATTCTTTTTGTACGCTCAACATCATCTGCGGAAATCCAGCCCATCCGATGCGATAAATCGGCCGCCATCACCATACCGGTCGCAACCGCTTCACCATGCAGCCATTCGCCATAACCGAGATAAGACTCGATAGCATGACCAAAGGTATGGCCTAAATTCAGCAATGCGCGTTCGCCCTGCTCTTTTTCATCATTGGCGACAATACGGGCTTTGTGCGCGCAAGAACGGTACACCGCTTCTGCCAGTAAAACCGGATCACGCGCCACCAAGGCATCCATGTGCTGTTCTAACCAGTCCAGAAACTCAATATCACCCAGCAGTGCATATTTAATCACTTCGGCCAGACCAGCAGACAGCTCACGATCTGGCAAGGTCTTGAGCTGCGACATATCGGCCAGCACCACTTGCGGCTGCTGGAAGGCACCAATCATGTTTTTACCTAGCGGATGGTTAATCCCGGTTTTCCCACCCACACTGGAGTCGACCTGAGACAGCAAGGTGGTCGGTACCTGAATAAAATACACGCCGCGCTGGAAACAGGCTGAGGCAAACCCGGCCATATCACCAATCACACCGCCGCCGAGTGCCAGCACGGTACAATCGCGGTTAAACCCGGCCTCTAGCAGCGCATCAAAAATCAGATTGAGATGCTGAATATCCTTGTATTTTTCACCATCAGGCAAAATACATGTTGCCACCTGTTTACCCAGTGCTTCTATGGCAGTTTGATAGTGCTCTAAATACAAAGGCGCCACGGTACTGTTGCTCACAATCATGACCTGCTTGCCTTGAATATAAGGCTCCAGTAACGTCTGCGGATTTAAATCACTGCCAATAAAAATCGGGTAACGGCGATTGCCGAGTTCAACATATAAGGTTTGCATGGTTTTAAAACACTGTACTCAATTAAATTGATTTCTTCGCCACGATCACATTCAGGATTTTTTGTGCCAGATCACGGGCTGCACCCTGATTGGTTTCAATAATATGATGTGCCACCTCACGATATAATGGATCGCGTACTGCAAGCAAATCTTTCAGTTTCTGTTCAGGATTTTCAACTTGAAGGAGAGGACGGTTTTTATCGCGGTAGGTACGTTGCAGCTGGATTTCCACCGGGGTATACAGATATACCACAATACCACGCTGTTTGAGGAATTCACGGTTCGGGGCCTGGGTGACTGCACCGCCGCCGGTGGCAAGAACCAGTTGAGTACGAGAGGTCAGCTCGTCAATGACGGTGGTTTCACGGTTACGAAAACCGCTTTCCCCTTCTTTTTCAAAAATCCAGGGAATGGTGGCCCCGGTACGACGCTCGATTTCATGATCGCTGTCCAGGAACTCGCGTCCGAGCAGCTCTGCCAAATGTCGCCCTACCGTGGTTTTTCCGGCCCCCATCGGCCCCACCAAATAGATATTTGGCAGGGCGTTAAACTCTTTGCTTGGCAAGGAGTCACCTATTTATTTTGTTAAATTGAAAATATATTAATGATTTCTTGAAACACTGTCATTAACAATTCGTGGTGTCACAAAAATCAGCAACTCACGTTTATTGTCCGATTTAATATCTTTACGGAATAAACGGCCTAAATACGGAATATCCCCCAGGAATGGCACTTTGGTTTGCTGATTGGCTGTCTGCTGCTCAAAAATACCACCGAGCACGACGGTTTCACCATTATCGACCAGTACATTGGTATTGATCGAGTTTTTGTTAATCGTCAGCTGACCGGTTGGGGTTGGTGCTCCTGGACTATCACTGGTGATATTCAGGTTCATCTGCACTTTACCATCCGGGGTGATACTTGGCGTTACATCCAGACTTAAGGTTGCATCAATAAACTCGGTGGTGGACACCGCATTGACACCACCTCCTTCAGCAGACTGATACGGAATCTGCGTACCTGAAGCCACTTTGGCCTGCTGCTTATCAGCAGTCAGTACTTTCGGGGTCGAAATCACTTCACCATAACCATCAGCTTGTAATGCAGACAGTTCTAAATCCAGCATAAAGTCAGACAGGCTGATGAGACCAAAAGCAATCCGGCTCGCACCTGGGCTGGTGACCCCCAAATCGACATTCAAGTTTTGTGGACGTTCAATTTCATAGGTATAACCACCACGCTCATCGTCAAATTCCGGCTCACGTAAATTCCACAGTGTGGTATCACTACCACCGACCAGAAGATGGTTATTATTCGTGATACCCTGTGACAGGATGCCCCACTTCACCCCCATCTCTTTGGTAAAATCAGTGGTGGCACGCACAATACGCGCTTCAATCATCACCTGTTTCACTGACACATCCAGCAAGTCAATCATGCCGCGAATCTGGTCAATCTTTTGCGCGGTATCATTAATAATCAGGGTGTTGGTTCGTGGATCAACTGACACGGTACCGCGAGGGCTGAGCAAACTACCGACGCTATCACCAAGTGGATCTGTCCCTGAACCCGAATTTGTGCCGCCACGAGAATTGGATGCGTTTTTACCATCAGTAATCAGTTTCTCAATATCAGCAGCCTTGGCATAATTTAACTGAATATATTCGGTTTGCAACGGCGCCAGCTTGACGCTTTGTGCAATCGCTTTGGCTTCTTCTTCTTCGGCCTTGATCAGTTCTGCGACGGGTGCAATCCAGATCACATTGCCGTTACGGCGTTTATCCAGATTTTTAGTTTTTAAAATAATATCTAGTGCCTGATCCCACGGCACATCTTTGAGACGTAAGGTGATATTGCCTTGTACCGTATCGGCGGCAACCATGTTAATCCCGGTAAAATCCGCCAGTAACTGCAGCACACGACGCACTTCAATATCCTGGAAATCTAAAGAAATCTTTTTGCCGGTATAGCTTTGTGCTGCACGCGGTTTAAACGGGTTCTTATCTACCGGGCGTTTCAGGCTAATGGTCAGTTTATTTTCCGCCTGATACGCCATGTATTCATAGCTTCCCGCCGACTGAATGGTAATTACCCCATTACCACCATCATTTTGCGCATCAATGGTAGATACCGGCGTGGCAAAATCATTGACATTTAACCGGCGCGCCAGATGTGCAGGAATTTTATTGCCCAAAGTACGGACAATAATTTTACTGCCTTGCTGTTGTACATCGACCGGAGTATTGCTGCCTGCCAGGTCAATCACCACCTGACCTTCCCCTTCTGCACCGCGCTGGAAGCCAATATTCGATACGCCTTGAGCCGTCTGCTGTACGGCTACTGGGGTTGCGGCTGCCTGAGTGCTATTAATTTTAAGAATAAAAGTATTGCCTTCGACACGGGTAGTAAAAGCACCGGCTTCAGCCAGATTGACCGTTAAACGTGCACGCTGGGCATCGGAACTGATATCAACCGAGCTGGCTTCTCGGGTCGCAACCGGAATGCTGGCCTGTTTTAAGCTCTGCTGGGCTTTATCAAAATCCAGCACCAAACGTGATGGCTGCTCAAGCTGATAGGCTGCAGGCTGAGGTGGCAAGCCATTGAACATGACACGAATTTCAGTACCTTGTCCTGGAATTTGCATGGGTACGATATTGGTAATGCTGACCTGCGCATTGGCCACTTGCATGACGGCCATCGCAACAGCGCTCATTGAAAACTGACGGAACAAATTGTTCATTGTAATGCCATCCCCAAAAATAAAATCTTTCACAGTATTATTCATTTTTATTCCTTTAATTTATGGCGCCGGCCCAATCAGTACTAGACTTCTTGGACGTTCAACATACCCTTCGCGACCATCTGGAATAATCTCAATTAAGTCAATTTGTGTCGGCGTAATATTGATGACCCGACCATGATTCAAGCCCATATAGCTGCCGCGCTGAATCCGTTCAATTTCCCCATCTGGAGTTTGAATCAGGGCCAGAATCTCGCCGCGTTGCCCGCGCATACTGCCTTTCATACTTAAAGTTTCCAGTGCATAGCTTTCTAAAGGCTGCAACTGGCGCGACAGGTTTGGATAAACTCGCTTGCCGGCCATAATCTTTAGCTCGGCCGCCAGAGAACTTGGCATAAACGGGCTTTTCAGCTGATGTGCTGCATAGTTAAATACAGGTGCCGGCTCAAAAGTCGGTGCCGGTTCAATCGGTAACGGCGGCTGATTACGGATTTCTGCCATTTGTGCATTCACGGCATCAATACGTGAATCACAACCTGCAGCCAGTAGGCCCAACACCAGAACCAACGAAAGTTTTTCAAATTTCATCATTGTGCTGCTCCTGTGGCTGGAGTCGTACTATTACCGGCCTGTGCATCGGCATTCCCGACATAGCGATAGGTCTTGGCTTTCGCGACATAGGTAATTTGTGGAATATCGGTTTTCTTTTCCTTGTTTTCACCGGCAGTAATAGTGAAATCATGCATGGTCACAATTCGCGGTAAAGCGGCTGTACCGCTCACAAAAGAACCAAAAGCATGATAATCACCGGTGGCTTCAATCGAAATTGGCTGCTCGATAAAGAACTCTTGCTTGATTTCATTTTCCAGACGGATATTTTTAAATCTTAAGCCTGAATTCACGCCCGTAACGTTGACATCTTCAACCAGACCCGGAATTTCGGTTTCTTTTGGCAACTGTTGTAGCTGCTGGTTAAAGTTGGCTTCCATTTCCTGTAACTGCACCTGATATTGCTGCAAGTTACGCAGTTTGGAATCTTTTTCACGAAACTCATTCAGCAGGTTCTGCTCTTGTGCACGCGCATTGGAAATTGCATCCAGCTTCGGCTTGATGGCCAGGAAATAGCCCAGGATGGCAATTAAAATAATAATAAAGATCCAGATGGTCAGCTTGACGGAAAACGGCCAGCTGCCATAGTTATTCGGATCTAAGGTATTCCATTGCTGCAGGAATTTATCCAGCGTCATTTTTTTCTTTGGCGCAGCAACAGGATCCTGATTCATTTCTTCATATTGATCGAGACTCATTGTACTGCCCCCGCTGTTGCTTGAGTACCAGACGCAGGTGCTGTGCCTGGAAGTGCAATTTCATCCAAATCTGCCGTTACCACGAAGCTACCATAGCTTTCTTCTACCCGTGGAACAACCGAACTTGGTGCCTTGTTTTTATTTTCTTCAACGGCCAAGAAAGAATTCATGAAGGCATTGCGATACCATGGCGATGCTTCCAGATTACGCAGGAACTCTGCCACGGTGTTTGGACTTTCAGCCTTGCCTTCAAAGGTAAATTTATTGCCAATACGGGCCACTTTGGTCAAATACATACTACTTGGGGTGACGCGTACCAGTTCATCGACCAGACGTACCGCCACCGGACGCTGACTTTGCAGCCCCTGAATCAGCTTCATGCGCTCGACAATGGCATTACGCTGCTCTTGCAGGCCTTCCAGCGACTTTAACTGTACATCCAGATTCTGGTTGGTACTGATCACCAGCTGATTGGCCTGTTCCTGATCTTGAAGTTTATGGTTGTAATAGAACCATGCCAGCGTGACGGCCAGCACCCCAATTAATGCAGCCCCAATACAAACCGCAATAAATTCTTTTTTTCGTTTTTCTCTTAGCTCATCACGCCAAGGGAGTAAGTTAATTTTTGCCATTAATCAAAACTCCTCAATGCCAAGCCACATGCCACCATCAATGAAGAGGCATCGCTTTCAATTCTTTTAATATCAATTTTGGAGGAGAAACCCATCTGTAAAAACGGATTAGCAATGGTGACGCGGTAACCCAGTTTTTGCTGTAGCAGCTTGGCCAGGCCTGGAATATTGGCATTCCCGCCGGCCAGCAGAATATGGTCAATTTCATTAAACTGCGATGAGGAGAAGAAGAACTGCAGCGAACGTGCCGCCTGCTGCACCACCGCTTCAAGGAATGGCTCCAGCACTTCAACATCGTAATCATCTGGCAAGGTACGGCTTTTCTTGGCGCGGCCGGCTTCTTCAAAAGACAGACCATAACGGTTCTGGATTTCCTGGGTCAGCTGCTTGCCGCCAAAGACCTGCTCGCGGGTATAGATAATTTTATTGTCTTTGAGTACCGACAGCGTGGTCATGGTATGACCAATGTCTAACACACCAATGGTATTTACCCCCATCGGCAAGGTATCGGCGAAGACTTTAAAGGCATTTTCAATGGCAAAGCTTTCAACATCTGCCACTTTTGGGGTTAAACCGGCCAGTTCAATCGCTTCACAGCGACTCTCGACATTTTCCAGTCGTGTCGCTACTAGCAAGACATTGACCCGGTTTGGATTAGCCAGACGATCAGGCAGTACCTCAAAGTCTAGGCTAACTTCATCTAATGGGAAAGGAATATATTGCTCTGCATCCATCCGGATCTGAACTTCACGTTCGTCATCCGTCATATCGGCATCCATCTCAATGGTCTTGCTAATTACCATTGAGGTTGGAATCGCTAAAGCGGCAGCTGTTGTCGGTGTATTGGCCAAATTAAAGGCACGCTCGAGCGCATCCCCTACAGCTTCAGGATTCAGAATATTTTTCTCAACCATACTGCCCTCTGAGAGCGGTACCAAGGCGTAACTTTCCACCCAGTAACGATCATTCTTTACAGAGAGCTCCAATAACTTAACAGAAGTAGAACTAATATCTACACCTATTAACCCCTTACTCGGTTTACGATATAACCTGCGCACAATAAGTTTTTCCTATTATTTTTTTATCCCCAAAAAAATGCCATTCACTAAGTTGCTTTGTGGTCTATATTTTTGTACGGATACAATAACTCATCTAACAATCCGTATGGGTAAAGGCTATACTGACCAGCAATTAGTTTGCCATTAGCTCTTATTAAAACTTACTTGTTATGAAAAAGCTATCTTGTTCGGGCCGTGTTCATCCATTTTTTTTGCTCATAATTATTGTGTTAGTTTCCATTCCGATGGGTTTTTATGGCATGTATCTCTATATTGCCCCATCTTTGCCGGAAATGACCACTCTAAAAAAAGCGCCTCTTTTGAAGCCTTTACAAGTTTATAGCACGGATAATCAGTTAATTGCAGAGTATGGCGGCAAACTTTCTGTACCTGTCGAGTACAACCAGATTCCCGAAAAGTTTATCTATGCCTTTTTAGCGGCTGAAGATTCGGCCTTTTTCGAACATAGCGGCATCAGTTTTAAAGGTTTAGGCCGTGCGGTGAGTGAAGCAGTGACCGGCTCTAATGTGCAAACCGGTGGATCGACCATTACCATGCAGGTGGCCAAGAACTATTATTTAAGCCCGGAACGCACTTTAAGACGCAAACTGACTGAAATTTTTCTGGCCCGAAAAATTGAACAGAACCTGTCCAAAGAAGAAATTCTGACCCTGTATGTCAATAAAATTTTCCTCGGTAAAAATGCCTACGGGATCGCTGCGGCCGCCAAAATTTACTATAACAAAAGCTTGGAAGAACTGAGCATTGCACAAATGGCGATGATTGCCGGTCTACCGAAAGCACCATCGCGTTACAACCCAGTGGTCAATCCGGAACGCGCCTTAGAGCGTCGCAACTGGATTCTGGGCCGGATGCTACAACTCGGTTATATCAACCAGAATGAATATCAGGCCGGGATTGCCGAGCCAATTAACCTGGATATGCCGGATCGCAGTATCAGCAATATTCACCCTTATGTCGGGGAAATGGTCCGGGCTGAACTGGTCAAAAAATTCGGCAAGCAGGCGGTTGATTCTGGTTATAAGGTCTACACCACCATTGACAGCAAACGTCAGGCCTATGCCGAACAGGCGGTGCAAAATGGTCTGGAAGCTTATGACCGCCGCCATGGCTGGCGCGGTGCCGAAGCGCATGATCAGCCACTGAGTAACTTTCGTGCCTTTGCCAATACCTATCCCGCACAAGTCACCAAAGTCCTGAACAATTCTTTTGAAGCCCTAATGCAGGATGGTTCTACCGTCACTGTCTCGTGGTCTGGCATGTCCTGGGCGCGTCCCTATCGCAATGCCAATAGTGTTGGCGCAGCACCGAGTCGAGCAGCGCAAATTGTCAAAGTTAACGATATTGTCCGTTTACGCCCCAACCAGAACAAAAGCTCCTGGTCACTGGTGCAAGTTCCAAAAGTCCAAGGTCAGCTGATTGCGATTAACCCGAATAATGGTGCGATTGAAGCCATTGTCGGCGGTTATAACTTTTATCAATCGACTTTTAACCGCGCCTTGCAAGGCTGGCGTCAACCGGGTTCAACCATTAAACCCTTTGTCTATGCGCTGGCACTGGAACGCGGTATGACCCCGCACACCATGCTGAATGACAGCCCGATTACCATTGGTAAATGGTCACCGCGTAACTCGGATGGCCGTTATCTGGGCATGATTCCTTTGCGCCGCGCGCTGTATTTATCCCGAAATACGGTTTCAGTCCGCTTACTTCAAACGGTTGGTCTGGACCGTACCCGCCAGCTGTTTATGGATTTTGGCTTGCAGGAAGACCAGATTCCACGTAACTACACCATCGCCTTAGGTACGCCACAGGTGCTGCCTGTGCAGATGGCCACCGGCTATGCCACCTTTGCCAATGGCGGTTATCGGGTACAGCCGCATTTTATTCAGCGCATTGAAGATGCGTATGGCAAAACCATCTATCAGGCCAATCCTGAATATGCCTGCATTGCCTGTATCACTGAAGATGAAAAGAATCCTGAAACAGCTGAAGTAAAAACACCAGATGATGAAGTGATTGAAGTCACCAATCAGTCAATCCAGACTGCAGATGCAGCGCCAGCCAACAAGATTGAACGCAGTCAGTATCGTCAGGCACAGCGTATTTTAAAATCCAGCTCGGCCTATGACATGGCCAATATTCTACGTGATGTGATTCAGTACGGTACCGGACGCGCTGCCCTGCGCATTGGCCGTAATGATATTGGCGGGAAAACCGGAACCACCAACGATGCCAAAGATGCCTGGTTCGCCGGCTTTAATGGCAAACTGGTGACCATTTCCTGGGTCGGTTTTGACCAGCCAACGACTTTGGGTCGTCGTGAATATGGCGGTGTCGCGGCCCTGCCGATCTGGACCGAGTTTATGGGCAAAGCCCTGCAAGGTACACCGGAAGCCTGGGTCAGTCTGGACCGTAAAGGCAACCAGCTAAGCCGCGATAGCGCCAATAATGACAGCATGGACCAGGAATTGCAGCAGCGCTATCGTTCATCACCGCCATTGGCCCGTCCGCTGTATCGTCCTGCACCTGCACCAGTCGCGCCCGCACCGCAGCATGATTTTGATGATTTGCCGGGTGAGGAAATCCTGATTCCAGATGAGGTGACTCCGCCACCAATGCAGCCTCAGCAACCGGCACAACCGCAACAACCAGCGCAAAATCAGCAGCAGAATTCTCGCCCTGATGCGATTGAAAACCTGATTGATGAAGTCTTATAAACACACCACAAAAAGCCCTCAACTGAGGGCTTTTTTTAGGACTAAACACTTACTTTTTCTGAAACAGATATACCTGGTATTGCGCATTCAGCAGGAACTGGTCCTGCTGCTCCAGCGCCTGACGACGTTCCGGCTTGGCCTTATAGGCATACGGTGTCATCGCAATCAGATGTTTTAAATCGCTCTGATTTAAACACATTGCTGCATCAACGATATCTTCACTGACCAACTCAAACGCATCTTTTAGCTGTTCCACAAACTTCTGTGGCTCATGCGCTTTGACTTCTTCAAACAAGGCTTCGCGCATGGCAAACAGATGCTGCGGTCCCGGGGTTACCACCATCAGATAAGCTTCCGGTTTCAGCACCCGCAGAATTTCCTCTTTTGGAATTGGGCTAAACAGGCTGGTACACAGATCAATTGATTTATCCAAAACCGGTAAAATCGCACCGGTTCCAACCACCCAGGTCACGTCTTTATTCAGTTTGGCCGCCACTTGCACTGCATTTTTGGCAATATCGACGCCCACACATTGCAGCACTTCAGCCTGCATGGCGTTGGTGTAATAACCTTCCCCACAGCCAATATCAAGCAGGTTTTCAATACGCAGGCTGCGAATTTTCTCTACCACCGCCTGCTGCAGCGGCGCATAGTGTCCTGCACTTAAAAATGCCCGGCGCGCCTGTACAGACTCCGGGGTATCGCCCGGATTTTTACTGTGCTTATGTTGCACCACATGCAAATTGACATAGCCCTGTTTGGCCACATCATAACTGTGCTTGTTGTCACAGCGCCATGTTCGGTCGGTCAGGCTTAAGGGCTGACGACAGACAGGACACATCAGCAGGTTCATGTTTTTCTCCCAAGCTTGCTGCCATAAAAAAAGCCGGCAAGCGCCGACTTTTCAGTTCAATTTGCTTAGCGCAATTTTAAGGTCATTAAGCCTAAAACCACCAGCATAATTGTAATAATCCAGAAACGAATCACCACCTGGGTTTCACGCCAGCCTTTCTTTTCATAGTGATGATGCAGCGGCGCCATTAAGAACACGCGTTTATTACGCATCCGCAGTGAGCCAATTTGCAGGAAGACCGAAATCGCCTCAACCACAAACACGCCGCCCATAATCGCAAAGACGATTTCCTGACGCACCATCACCGCAATTGTGCCGAGCATCGCACCTAACGATAAAGCGCCGACATCACCCATAAAAACTTGCGCCGGATGCGCGTTGTACCAGAGGAAGGCCAGACCGGCACCAATCATGGCAGCACAGATCACCACCAGTTCAGAGGCGTATTTGACATAAGGAATATGCAGATAGTCGGCAAAGCGCACATCACCGGCCAGATAGGCAAATACACCTAAACCGGCCGCAACCAGTACAATTGGCATGATCGCCAGACCATCCAGACCATCAGTCAGGTTCACCGCATTGGAAGCACCATTAATCACCAGATAGGTGAAAATAATAAACCCAATACCCAGTGGAATCATAGATAACGGAATGCTGAAATCTTTAAAGAACGGAATTAAGACATCCAGCATATCGGCGGTTTGCGCCGGGTTCGGCTGCTGTGTGGCAATATAGTACAGCCCAATACCTGCGCCCAAAGAGGCCACCGAAGTCCAGAAGAACTTCTTGCGTGCCGGTAGTCCGGCATTGTCTTTATAGCGGATTTTAATCCAGTCATCGGCCCAGCCAACCGCACCGAAGATCACCATAACCGCCAGTACAATCCAGACATAAGGGTTGGAAAGATCTGCCCAGAGCAGGGTCGAAATCCCAATCGACAGTAAAATCAGCACACCACCCATGGTCGGGGTACCCATTTTTTTTGCATGCCCTTCTGGCGCAAACGAGCTGACTGCCTGACCGTATTTTAATGCCTGTAACTTACGAATCATCACTGGTCCAAGCAAAAGACCAATCCCGAGCGCTGTCAGGACACTCAGCAATGAACGTAATGTTAAATAACGAACCACCTGAAACGAGCTGTGATAGCCCGCAAGCTGTTCAAACAACCATAACAGCATTTAAAGTTTCTCCATCAATGCAGTCATCAACGTTTCCATATGGGTATAACGAGAACCTTTGAACAGGAAACTCATGGACTGAGGTTGATGTGTTTCGACTAGACTAATTAAAAATGGCAAGGCCTGTTCCTGATTCAGGAAGGCCTGGAGTTTTTTGCCGTATTGGGTACTGCGTGCCCCTTCCTGGCTGGCCGGAGCAAATTCGCCCACCGCCACCACAAAGTTCAGGCCTTTGAGCGACACCAGATCGCGGCCGAGCTTATAATGCTCAATTGCCGCCGATGCACCCAGCTCGCCAATATCACCGATGACCATGACCCGAATTCCCTCCTGCTGCGCCAGCACTTCACCGGCCGCCCGCATTGAGGTCGGGTTGGCATTATAGGTATCATCAATCAACAGATGCGCACCATGCTGAATAAAATTCAGACGACCTTTGGCACCTTGGGCCTGTTCCAGTCCGGCAACAATATCATCCAGACCAATGCCAATCGCCAGCGCAAACGCCGCTGCGGCTGTGGCATTCTGGATATTATGTTCACCAGCAAACGGTAAATCGACTGCGCGCACGCCTTGCGGGGTATGCAACTGGAAACGGGCCGCTTGTGGCTGGAGCTCGATATCGGTGGCAAACACATCCCCGCCGTTACCAAAGCTGAGGCACTGTTCAGTGCGAACCGCCTGACGGATTGTGTCAACAAAGTCATCTGCGGCCGGTACAATCGAACATCCATCTGCCACAATATGCGCATAAATTTCAGATTTGGCCCGGCAAATACCGTCACGGCCGCCGAACTCGCCCAGATGTGCAGTACCGATATTAATGATCCCCGCTACCTGTGGCTGTACCAGCTGTGAGGTGTAGTCAATCTCACCCTGATGGCTGGCCCCAAGTTCCATCACCGCATATTGATGTTCCGGACGTAGTTCCAATAACATCATCGGCACACCTAAATCATTATTCAGGTTACCGCGGGTAATTAAGGTCGGCGCCAGACGCGATAGAATACTGCCAAGCATTTCCTTGGTGGTGGTCTTGCCGCTGCTGCCGGTCAAGGCAATCACTTTCAGATCGGGATATTGAGCACGACGATAGGCACCCAAATGACCCAGCGCCAAGCGGGTATCCGGCACCACCAACTGGAAAATATCGGCATCGACCGGGTGGCTGACAATCGCCACCTGACAGCCGCTGGCCGCCACTTGCGCCACAAAATCGTGGGCATCAAAACGCTCACCTTTCAGTGCCAGAAAAGCATCGCCGGCTTCGGCATGACGGGAGTCGGTTAAAATCCGCTTAATTTCAGTGCTTGGTGCACGATCATTCAGCCAATACCCCTGGGTGACCTGTTGTAACTGCGCTGCGCTCCACGGCGTTAGGACCGCAGTACTGGTGGTTGAAGTATGCATAAGAATTCCTGATTAGGCGGGATAGGCAGAGCTGGTAGCATGATGCTGGGCATCAATTGCAGCCTGAACTTCAACGACATCATCAAACCAGTGTCGCACCCCATCAATTTCCTGATAATTTTCGTGACCTTTACCGGCAATCACCACGATATCGCCCGGCTGAGCCTGCTTCACCGCAAACTTGATTGCTTCACGGCGATCACGGATTTCATGATAGCTATGACCACTAAAATCAATGCCCTGCTGCATGTCAGCAAAAATCTGGTCAGGCGATTCAGTCCGCGGATTGTCCGAAGTAAGCAAGGCGATATCGGCCTGCTCTAGCGCGGCTTGGGTCATTAGCGGACGTTTGCCGCGGTCACGGTCGCCGCCACAGCCAAAGACAGCCCAGAGCTGCTGCGATACATGCCGTTTCAGGGTAATTAACACCTGCTTCAAAGCATCTGGTGTATGCGCATAATCGACCACAAACAGACGTTCGCCATCACGAATCACCTGCATCCGTCCCGGTGCACCTTGCAGCTGTGGCGCGCTGGCAATTAGATCCGATAGCTCAAATCCAGCCTGCTCAACGGCAATCAGACTGGCGACCAGATTTTCCACATTAAAATGGCCCAGTAACGGACTGTGTACACGATAATGCTGCTGGGCGCTGATCAGTTCAAACTGCGCGCCAGCCAGACTGTATTCGATATTCTGCACCTGATAATCCGCCGCCTGTGTGGTGGAATAAGTCAGAATTTTCGGTTGTGCCGGATTCTGACGCGCGGCGGTCAGCATAACTTCAGCAAAGGCATCATCCAGGTTAATGACCGCCACTTTTAAGCTGGCAAAACGGAACAGCGCGGCTTTGGCTTCGGCATAGGCCTCCAGCGTACCGTGATAATCCAGATGGTCACGGCTTAAGTTGCTATACACGGCAATTTCAATGCTACAACCATTTAAACGGCCTTGCTCCAATCCGTGTGAGCTGGCTTCAATTGCCGCAAATTCAGCGCCTTGCTGGGCATAGCTGTGTAAGGCCTGCTGGAGCTGTAAGGCATCTAGCGTGGTATGCGAAGCAGCCTCCAGATTCGGTAAAATGCCATTACCGGTGGTGCCCATCACCGCACACGGTTTGCGCTGTAACATCAGCAATTCTGCCATCAGACGGGCAATGGTGGTTTTGCCATTGGTGCCGGTAACCGCCAGAATACGAGTGGCCTGCAGCGGCTGCGTGGCATGCAGATACTGTTTTTGCCACTGCCCCATTAAGTGCCGCACCTCCGGTACGATCAGCTGATTCGGCAGGCCCAAATCAGTTTCTGCAATAATGGCCAACGCACCACGTGCCAACGCTGCTTCGGCAAACTGGACGGTTTTTTCAGGCTGCGAAAAACTGGTCAGGGCAATAAAAATTTGCCCTGCTGTAACTTTGCGGCTGTCTAAGCTAAAGCCTGCAAAGGGTTGTGACATCCATCCAGCAACATGCTCAACGGTGTAAAGATCTTGAAATGTAATGGACATTCATCACCTATTTACTGGATTTGTGCTGTATCTAAAGGTTTATCTAAAGGTACATTCATTAAACGTAAGGATTCCTGCATCACCCGTGCAAACACTGGCGCAGCGACCAGACCGCCATAGTATTGACCGGTCGGGTTTTCTACCACCACAAACATGGCCAGGCGCGGGTCACTGACCGGTGCGATGCCGGCAAACAGGGCGCGGTATTCATTTTGCGAATAGCCTTTGCGGTCGGCACGCAATTTATGCGCAGTACCGGTTTTACCGGCAACACGATAACCCGGAATATTGGCCTGACGCGCCGTACCGCCCGGTAAGGTCACCGCTTCCATCATCAGCAGAACCTGCTCGGCAATTTTCGGGTCAAGAATCTGTTCACCCTGCACTTCACCTTCCAGTTTATACAGGCTCAGCGGCAATTTTTTACCTTGGTTGGCAATCATGGCATAGGCATCGACCAGTTGCAGCACGGTCGCATTCAGACCATAACCATAGGACATGGTTGCCACTTCAGATACATTCCATTTGCTTGGCGGTAAAATCAGGCCGGCACTTTCACCCGGGAATTTCACAGCCGAACGCTGGCCAAAGCCCAAGCGTTTATAGAAGGTGGGTAAGGTTGGATAGGGCAAAGACAGGGCAATTTTCGCCACGCCGACGTTAGACGATTTCTGGATAATGCCAGCCAGGGTCAAATTGCCATAATTATGGGTATCACGGATGGTGTGGTTACCGACACGCATTGAACCACCCCCTAAATTAACCACGGTATTGGCCGAATATTTACCACTTTCCAGTGCCATGGCCACGGTAAATGGCTTCATGGTCGAGCCCGGCTCAAAGGAATCGACTGCCCCGCGGTTACGCATGGCATCTTTGTTCTCTAAGCCCTTTTTGTCATTCGGGTTATACGATGGCCAGCTGGTCATGGCCAGAATTTCACCGGTTTTCACATCAACTGCAATGGCCGTAGCAGAACGGGCATTATTGGCCACGCCGGCAGCGGTCAGTTCACGGTACATGATGTATTGCAGACGCGAGTCGATACTTAAAGTGATATTTTCACCGTGCTCGACTTCTTTAATCACTTCCGGATCTTTAACCCGGTTACCACGTTTATCACGGATAATTTGCTGTTCGCCATCGACCCCGGCCAGACGGCTGTTCAGTTGCATTTCCAGACCTTCAATCCCGGTGCCTTCACTGTTGGTCAGGCCAATAATCTGGGCATTCGGCTGTGGTTGCGGATAATAACGCTTATAGTTTTTCTCGGTATAAACACCCTGGAAGTTGCGCTTCAGGATCAGTTCCGCCTGCTGCGGTGGTACTTCTTTTTGCAGCACCAGATAGCGCGAACGTGGACGCTCATGCATTTTCTGATGCAATTCCTGACGGTCCATGCCCACCGCATCGGCCAGTTCATCCAGATTCAGGTTTTTATTCGGCAGTTGACGCTTGAGTTTGCGGTTATTCGGGTCTTTGGCCAGCTCGGCCATGGTGTCGTCATACAGCTCTTTGGCCTCAAAATAGTCACGCGGATCAATTACCACATTCATGATGGGGGTACTAATCGCCAAAGGCACACCATGCCGGTCATAAATTACGCCGCGCATGGCTTTGAGTTTTTCGGTTCTTAAAATATTGGCATTGGCCTTATTCTGCAGAAAATCATGATTGATAATCTGCACATAAAAGGCCCGGCAGACCAGCGCCACAAAGACCAGCAGCACCGTTCCCCACATCAGGTAGAAGCGCCACATATCGACATTTAAACTGCTTTTTTGGGTAACAGACTGCTGTTTTTTACCTGTTTGCTTCTTACGCGAATTTACCATGTACAGCCAGCCCTATTGTTTCTGTTCTGAAGTCGTCGGCAATGAAATCACCACAGTTTGTGCGGTGGGTGGTGAATACATGCGTAACTGGGTTACGGCACGTGTCCCGATCTGGGCGGTGGCACCAAAGGTCTGCTGTTCAATTAGCAGACGGCCCCACTCGGCATTGAGGTCATCGCGCTCACGCATAAAAGAACTGAGCTGACGATAATCATGTCGATATTCAAACACCTGAAAGACCACCATGAGCGCACTGATAAACACCAGGGCCAACAAAATCAAATAGACGACCATTTTTTTCAGTCGTGACTGTTCTGTATTGTTTTCAACTGCTTTGGTTTTCATTCTTCGCCTGTTCAAGCTAACTTTTCAGCCACACGCAGCCACGCACTGCGTGAACGCGGATTGGCTTTGACTTCCTCTTCACTCGCACGGATACGAGCAATCTTTTTTAAACGGCGGGTATCTTGTTGTACTTGCGGCAGCCCCCAACCGGTATCTTCTGCCAAGCTTGATTCTTTTTGAATAAACTGTTTAATCAAACGGTCCTCTAAAGAGTGGAAGCTAATGACCGCCAGACGGCCTTCAGGCTTCAGCACTTCCACGGCCTGAGGCAAGAAAATATCAATATCTTCTAATTCTTTATTAATAGCAATACGAATGGCCTGAAATGTTCGCGTTGCCGGATGTTTATGCTTTTCCCATTTTGGATGGGCGGTTTTTACAATTTCTGCCAGCTGACCAGTGGTTTCAATCAAACCGGCATTTTTAATGGCTTTGGCAATACGGCGGCTATAACGTTCTTCGCCATATTTAAAAATAATATTGGCCAGGGCTTCTTCTTCAATCTGCAGCAGCCACTCGGCTGCTGTTTCCCCTTGCGAGTTGTCCATACGCATATCCAGCGGGCCATCCTGCATAAAGCTAAAACCGCGTTCAGCCTGATCCAGCTGCGGAGATGATACGCCCAGGTCAGCCATCACCCCATCGACCTGTTCAATACCGCGTGCGGCCAGTTCCTGCTTTAAATCGGCAAAGCTGGCATGGATAATTTTAAACCGCGGATCTTGCTGTTCCAGTTCTGCTGCAACCGCTAAGGCCTGCGGGTCTTTATCAAAGGCATATACACGCGCCTGTTCATCTAATTTGGACAGCAATAAACGGGTATGCCCGCCGCGGCCAAAGGTGCCATCGACATAAATTCCTGTATTGCGTTCTGCCAGCAAGGCATCAACAGTTTCGTGGAGTAATACAGAAATATGCGACATAGGGATTCAATCAATACAGCCAAAATTTAACTGCACATTATTACCTTGTTTTGACAAAGCTCCAAACGACTTTTTGTACAGAAATATTACTTTTCATAGAGAAAACCGTTTTGTGATTTTGCCAAATATTCAAAAAGCCTCACAAGGAGGCTTTTTGAATTTATTTTTTAACCAGTCCGCAGGCGATTAACGTTTGCTGCTATAAATCTGGTCGAAGATGGCGCCGTTCGCAAAGTGGGTTTGCTGTGCTTTGGCCCAGCCACCAAATACTTCATCAATGGTGAAGGTTTTCAGTTTCGGGAACTGATGCGCATACTTGGCCAGTACTTTTTCATTGCGTGGACGATAGAAATGTTTGGCTGCCATTTCCTGACCCAGCGGTGAATATAAATAGTTGATATAACCAGTTGCCAGCCACTTGTTGCCATTACGCTCTACGGTACGGTCAACAATTGCCACTGAAGGCTCGGTTAAAATCGACATGGATGGATAAACAATATCAAACTTGTCTTTACCCAAGGTTTTCAGGGTCACCAGCGCTTCGTTTTCCCAGGTCAGCAGCACATCGCCAATGCCGCGTTCTGCGAAAGTGGTCATTGAGGCACGTGCTGCAGAGTCCATCACTTTAACGTTGTGATACATCTTGCTGACAAAATCTTTGGCTTTGGCTTCATTGCCGCCCGGCTGTTTCAGTGCATAGCCCCATGCAGACAGGTATACCCAACGTGGCAGACCACCGGTTTTCGGGTTTGGGGTAATAATCTGTACGCCCGGTTTGGTTAAATCGGTCCAGTCTGTGATGTGCTTTGGATTGCCCTTACGCACCATAAATACGATGGTTGAGGTATAGGGTGCCGAGTTATGCGGGAACTCTTTTTGCCAGCCCGGCTGGATCTGGCCCGATCTGACGATTTCTTCAATATCGTTGGCCAGTGCCAGAGTTACCACATCACCTTTCAGGCCATCAACCACTGAACGCGCCTGTTTGCCTGAACCGCCATGAGACTGCTTGAAATTCACGCTTAAACCGGTGCGCTTTTTCCAGTAATCACCAAAAGAGGTATTAAATTCATCATAGAATTCACGTGTCGCATCATAAGACACGTTCAGAAATTGACGATCTGCTGCCTGGGCAGAATTGACCGTTGCCGCAAGGCCGGTTGCCAGCAAAGCCGCTGAAAATAAAGCTTTAATTTGAGATTTCATGACAGCACAAATAGTTATCTACATTAATGCTAAATATATGAAATAAAATCATAAATCGCAATTCAGAAAAAATTTGGCTTTCGTTTTAAGATGGGCAATTTTTTCTTTTAATCATTTGTTTTTCTTTTAAAAAGCAGCATAACCGATGAGCCAAAATCAAGTTATAGCTTTTTATGGAATAGATATTCAAAAATATGAATAAACCCGGCTTTCAGACACTTGGCAAGCCGTGCTGATTTAAAGCAAGATTAAGATGAGATAGCCCGCACTTGATCCATTCACTAAAACACCCAGTTACATATCAATAAAATGCGAAACTTGCATAATTATATATAAAAAAATATGATATAAGATAAGTTTTGTTGCTGATCTTCACTTTCTCTTCACAGTTATTTGCTAAAACATATACTCAACAGCGAAATGTGAATAGAAGTAACCAGCAGCCTGACATTTTTTATATTTTTGCAAAAAGTGTGACGCAGTTCTTACTTTTTACATTTTATCTGTGGTTATATAGTAGCCACAACGTAAAAAAATTAAATCCAAAACCAGTTTGGGGGAGTATCAGGATGAAACAGTCAGTCTATGCACTGTGTTTAAGTTTAGGATTGGGCCTGATGGCGCAAACCAGCCATACGGCAGTGGTTAAAAATACCCATACTGCGGTGAAAATGACGCCAGCAAAACCTTCCCTCATTGAAAAAGCCCTGTTGCAGCAAAAAGAACAGTTAGGCACCACCAAAACAGACAAGCTGCAAGCCGATAATGACCTGAAAATGATGACGTCAATTAAAGCAGCGCCAACCCAGAATTTCTTTGCTTCACAAAACCAGCGTTTTAGCCGTTTTGTACAATCCTTCTTCAGCTCGAACCAGTCTTAATTGACCGGATTGAACTGAACCTGCGCGCGACTGACTCCCCCTCAAGCCGCGTGCTGTTGCAGCCTGATCATCGAATGCAGAATAAAGCATTAAGTGATCAGGCTTTTTCGTTATAATAGATTCCAATTTACATTCTGACTCATTACTGATTATGACTGTTCGTACCCGTATTGCTCCTTCTCCTACCGGTTTTCCGCATGTAGGCACTGCATATATTGCCTTGTTTAACCTGTGCTTTGCCAAACAGCATGGCGGCGAGTTTATTTTGCGTATTGAAGATACCGACCAGCTGCGCTCGACCCCTGAATCTGAAAAAATGATTCTTGATTCTTTGCGCTGGTTAGGCCTGAACTGGTCAGAAGGTCCAGACGTGGGTGGCCCACATGCGCCATACCGTCAATCGGAGCGTATGGACATCTATAAACAGTATGCGCTGGAACTGGTTGAAAAAGGCCATGCCTTCTACTGCTTCGCAACTGCAGAAGAACTGGACCAGATGCGTGCCGAACAGCAAGCGCGTGGCGAATCTCCACGTTATGACGGTCGCGGTTTACAGCTTTCTGCTGAAGAAGTTCAGCGTCGTCTGGCGGCAGGCGAACCACACGTAATCCGCATGAAAATTCCAACCGAAGGCATCTGTAAATTTAACGACATGCTGCGCGGTGAAGTGGAAATTCCTTGGGCGCAAGTCGACATGCAGATTCTGCTAAAAACCGATGGCCTGCCAACCTATCATTTAGCCAACGTGGTCGATGACCATTTAATGCAAATCACCCACGTCATTCGTGGTGAAGAATGGATTCCATCGGCACCGAAACATCAGTTGCTGTATCAATACTTTGGCTGGGATATGCCGGCACTATGCCACATGCCGCTGCTGCGCAATCCGGACAAATCTAAACTGTCAAAACGCAAGAACCCGACTTCAATCAACTACTATAAAGACATTGGTGTGCTGCCAGAAGCCTTGCTGAACTATTTGGGCCGCATGGGCTGGTCAATGCCAGACGAGCGTGAAAAATTCACCCTGGCAGAAATGATTGAACACTTTGACATCAACCGTGTGTCTTTGGGCGGTCCAATCTTTGATGTGGAAAAACTGAACTGGCTCAACGGTCAGTGGATTAAAGCCCTTTCTCCGGCTGAACTGCTGGATACCTTGTTGGCCTGGAAAGCCGATCGCGCCAAACTGGAAGAGATTGCTGCCGCGATTCAGCCACGTATCAACTTATTATCTGAAGCCGTGAACTGGTCTGCGCACTACTTCAACCATTTCCCGACACTTTCAAAAGAACAGTTTGAAAGCAAAAAACTGTCTGAAGAACAGGTGCGTCAAAGCTTGCAGTTTGCCATCTGGCGTCTGGAAAGTCTGTTCACCTGGAACAATGACACCGTGAGCCAGACCTTAATGGACTTGGCCGCACAAATGGAAATTAAACTGCGCGACTTTATGCCCGCGTTCTTTATTGCCATTGCCGGTTCAACTGCCTCTACGCCAGTAATGCAGACCATGGTTAACATTGGCCCGGATTTAACTTTTGCCCGTCTGCGCCATGCGCTGGAAATTGTGGGCGGACCAAGCAAAAAAGAGCTAAAAGCCTGGGAAAAACTCAATGAAAGCTTAAAATTGCCGAAAAATGATGCAGTTGATGCAAGTTAATGCAGTTTTTTGTTGACGTGTGAGCATTATCTTCATAATATAGCGCTCACACAGACTGGGGCCATAGCTCAGTTGGTAGAGCGCTACAATGGCATTGTAGAGGTCAGCGGTTCGATCCCGCTTGGCTCCACCATGGTTTCATAATTGTGTTGCCTCAATAAGTCCCTATCGTCTAGAGGCCTAGGACATCGCCCTTTCACGGCGGTAACCGGGGTTCGAATCCCCGTAGGGACGCCATATTTAAGCTCACTTTTAAAGTGATCTGATAAAAAACCCAAGCATTATGACTTGGGTTTTTTATTGCCTGTTGTTTTATTTTGCTGTGCTTTTTTGCTTTCTGATGTATTCCGATTAAAATAAACCACAGATTAGAATTTTGGAGTTGTAATGCAATACCGTTGCCCGAAGTGTCAAAGCCCGAAAATCATGCCTGTTGCGCAAGCAGGTCAAGCAGCTCCACGTCCGGTGGTGCCGAAAAGCCTGGTATTTCTGATTCCAGCCATTTTTATTTTATTGCTGCTGGTGCTGATTAGTATTGCAATGTGGATTTTTGGGGATGGTGCGGGCACCACCCTGCAAACAGCAACCGTAATTGTCTTTGTGATCTGTTTAATTGCCGGCTTCATGTTCTATCGTGATTTGCCAGATTTTAAAATTTCAATGCAGGCTTTTATGCAAAACCAGAAGAAATGGAAATGCCGCGAATGCAACCATGAGTGGGAAATCTGATTTTTCTCATTGATTCAAACAAAGCTGCATCTGGCGTTGATCAGGATAGCTCCCAACGCCAGCCCATGAGTCTAAAAAGATCAAAATCATCTCCTTCAATGAAGTACTAAAAGTATTGCACTATTTCCCGCGATCGCTGCACGCCTTCCTTCTATATCTATATAGCGCGACCAGGATAATGCTCACCTCTCTATAGATCTCTATTTAAACTGCATAAAAAAACCAGCCCGAAGGCTGGTTTTTTATTTAGATGGGATTAACCACCAATTTTGCGATATTTTTGACGCTTAGTAATCAGGTCATCACCATCGCGTTTACGACGGTATTCTTCGAACTCAGCATAGTTACCGGTAAAGAATTCAGGAGTTTCACCTTCGAATGACAAGATGTGCGTTGCAATACGGTCGAGGAACCAACGGTCATGCGAAATCACCATCACGGTACCCGGGAACACCAGAATTGCATCTTCAAGCGCACGTAAAGTTTCGATGTCCAGGTCGTTTGACGGCTCATCGAGTAAGATGACGTTGGCGCCCATTTGCAGGATTTTCGCAAGTTGTAAACGGTTACGCTCACCACCAGACAATTGACCGACGCGTTTTTGCTGATCTTGGCCTTTAAAGTTAAAGCGACCAATATAAGCACGTGATGCAATTTCGTATTCACCAATACGTAAGATGTCTAAACCGCCAGACACTTCTTCCCACACAGTTTTATTGTCATCTAACGTGTCACGAATCTGACCCACGTAAGCGACTTTAACCGATTCACCCAGTGTTACCGTACCGGTATCTGGTTGCTCTTCACCGGTCATCATACGGAACAGTGTGGTTTTACCTGCACCGTTCTCACCCACAATACCGACAATTGCTGCAGGTGGTACAGTGAAGGTTAAATCTTTATACAGGGTACGATCACCAAATGACTTGCTGATGCCTTCAACCTCAACCACCTTGTTACCCAAACGTGGACCAGGTGGAATGTAGATTTCAGAAGTTTCGTTACGCTGCTGAAATTCGCGTGAGTTCAGCTCTTCAAAACGCTCCATACGCGCTTTGTTTTTCTTTTGCTGACCTTTGGCATTTGAACGAACCCATTCAAGTTCTTTTTTCAATGCCTTCGCAAAAGATTCTTCCTGCTTCTGCTCTTGCTCTAAACGCGCGTTCTTTTGCTCTAACCAAGACGAATAGTTACCTTGGTATGGAATACCATGTCCGCGGTCAAGCTCCAGAATCCACTCAGCCACGTTATCAAGGAAGTAACGGTCGTGCGTAATCGCCACGATGGTGCCCGGGAAGTCTTTCAGGAAACGTTCTAACCAGGCTACAGATGAAGCATCTAAATGGTTCGTCGGTTCGTCAAGAAGCAACATGTCTGGTTTAGACAATAGCAAACGGCACAGTGCCACACGACGGCGCTCACCACCTGAAAGCTTAGTGACATCGGCATCCCATGCTGGCAGGTTCAATGCCGCTGCGGCTTGTTCCAGCTGGTTATTCAGGTTGTGTGCATCCCAAGTCTGAATAATGGCTTCCAGCTTTTCCTGCTCTTTTGCAAGCGCATCAAAGTCTGCATCTTCAGCTGCATATTCAGCGAATACTTCGTCCAGACGCGCCAATGCATCAAGCGCTTCACGCACGCCATCTTCCACGTTACCACGAACGTCTTTGGTTGGATCGAGCGGTGGTTCTTGCTCAAGGTAGCCGATTTTAATTCCTGGCTGTGCACGTGCTTCACCAGAGAAATCTTTATCTACGCCCGCCATAATACGAAGCAAGGTCGATTTACCTGCACCGTTTAGACCAAGCACACCAATTTTTGCGCCTGGGAAAAATGATAAAGAGATGTCTTTTAAGATTTCGCGCTTCGGCGGAACCATCTTCGACACTCGGTTCATCGTATAAATATATTGGGCCACGTAGGACTCCTCAATAGAAAAACCAATTTCGGGGGCAAAACCGCCACCCCTACTCAAATGAGCGAAAAAATAATCGACTATTATACCTGAAAGCCAGAAAAAGATAAGGGATCGGCCTCATCTTCCACGCTTTGTTACAACTCTTTAAAGTGCCCAAAATTCAGGCATACATTGCAGCCTTATCTGTCTTTGAAATTTTAAAATGAGGGCGTCTTTATGAGATTTAAAGATAATTATTGCAGATATTTCCCTCTTTATTTCATAAATAGACCTGCTACACTTGATCAAAATATAACTCACGCAAGATGAACGAAAAATGACGTATAAAGCTGAAACTTTGGCCATTCATGCTGGCTACAGCCCTGAACCGACCACCAAAGCTGTGGCAGTACCCATTTACCAGACCACCTCTTATGCCTTTGACAATACCCAGCACGGTGCCGATCTGTTCGATTTAAAAGTACAAGGCAATATTTATACCCGTATCATGAACCCGACCACGGCAGTGCTGGAACAACGCGTGGCAGCGCTCGAAGGCGGGATTGGTGCGCTGGCACTCGCATCGGGGATGGCGGCAATTACCTATACCATTCAGACTCTGGCCGAAGCCGGCGATAATATTGCATCGGTTTCAACCCTGTATGGCGGTACCTACAACCTGTTCGCACATACGTTGCCCAAACAGGGTGTCGAAGTCCGTTTCTTTGATTATCAGAACCCGGAAGCCTTACGCGAACTAATTGATGACAAAACCAAACTGGTCTTTGTGGAATCCATTGGTAATCCACTCGGCAATATTATTGATTTAGAAGCCATCTCCCAAATTGCGCATGAATATGGTATTCCGGTGGTGGTGGATAACACGGTGGCCACACCGGTGCTACAAAAATCCTTTGATTTTGGTGCCGATATTGTGGTGCATTCACTGACCAAATATATTGGCGGTCATGGCACTTCGATTGGTGGAATTATTGTCGATAGCGGTAAATTCCCGTGGGGCAAATATCCTGAACGTTTTAAATCCTTAAATACCCCTGACCCAAGCTATCATGGGGTCAATTATGTCGAAGCCTTGGGCGAAGCAGCCTTTATTGCCCGCGCCCGCGTAGTGCCGCTACGCAATACCGGTGCAGCGATTAGCCCACATAATGTTTTCCTGATTCTACAAGGACTGGAAACCTTAAGCCTGCGCATGGAACGCCATACCGAAAATGCCCAAAAAGTGGCGGAGTATTTGCAGCAGCATCCTAAAGTGAAATGGGTCAATTACGCCGGCTTAAAAGATCATCCACAACATGCGCTGGCGCAAAAATATGTTAAAGGCAAACCGTCTGCGATTCTATCCTTTGGCGTGCAAGATGGCCGTGAAGGTGGCACCCGTTTTATTGATGCGCTGCAACTGTTTACCCGTTTAGTCAATATTGGCGATGCCAAGAGTCTGGCCTGCCACCCGGCTACCACCACCCATCGACAATTAAATGATGAAGAGCTGAAAGCGGCGGGTGTAAGTGAAGATATGGTGCGCCTGTCAATTGGCATTGAACATATTGATGATTTGATTGCCGATCTGGAACAGGCGCTGGCTAGCGTTTAATTATTGCAATTTCACGACAAACGGTCTGCTTTTGCGCTGCAATGGCAGACTTTTTGCTTTTTAAACATAGAAACAAGGACTTGCTTTGTCGAAAAATTTTAAGCAGAATTTACCAATCCACCAAAACACCCCATTAGAGTAATTACTCTAAAATAACTTTCAATTTCAAGCACTTATTTTATAGCTTTTTTTTAAACTTCAGTTATTATAATGCCCATCATAACAGCCCAAACCAATGAGATTGGGCGCAAAAATTCAAATAACAAAGACCATTGAGTCTGATCTTTTAATCAAGCAGGGATACGAGTGTGAAGGCAAAACTAGAGAAACTTTTCAAGAAAAAAGTAAATGGAAAAACCGTACTGATTACCGGCGCATCCAGTGGTATCGGACTGACCACCGCTTATCGTCTGGCAGAGGCGGGAGCGCATGTGCTGTTGGTGGCACGTACCCAGGAAACCCTGGAACAAGTAAAAGCAGAGATTGAAGCCAAAGGCGGCAAAGCATCTATTTTCCCGTGTGATTTAAACGATTGGGAAGCCATTGACCAGACTTCAAAAGATATTTTAGCGTCTGTCGATCATATTGATATTTTAGTTAACAATGCCGGACGTTCAATCCGTCGTGCCGTGCATGAATCTTTAGACCGTTTCCACGATTTTGAACGCACCATGCAGCTGAATTATTTTGGTGCCGTGCGTCTGGTGATGAATATCCTGCCACAAATGATGGTACGTCGTAGTGGCCAGATTATTAACATCAGCTCGATTGGCGTATTGGCCAATGCGACCCGTTTCTCGGCTTATGTTGCATCTAAAGCCGCACTGGATGCTTTTAGCCGCTGTCTATCGGCCGAAGTACATTCACATAATATTGCAATTACCTCCATTTATATGCCACTGGTGCGCACTCCAATGATCGCACCCACCAAGATGTATAAATATGTTCCTACCCTTTCACCGGAACAGGCGGCCGATTTAATCTGCTATGCAATTGTGAAACGTCCGAAGAAAATTGCCACGCATTTAGGCCGTTTGGCTTCAATTACTTATGCGATTGCACCGGATATTAACAACAAGCTGATGTCGATTGGTTATAACCTGTTCCCAAGTTCATCGGCTTCGGTGGGTCAGCCACAAAAGCTGAACTGGGTACAAAAAGCGTATGCCCGTTTGTTCCCGGGTGAACACTGGTAAAATAATCCTTTTAAAGACCTGTCTAATGACAGGTCTTTTTATGTTATAAAACCCCTCATTTTGAACAGTTAAAGTAAGACTATGCGGACCTTTTCCCTTATTCTGCAATATGGGTGTTTTGCCTTTGCCCTGTTTCTGAGCTATCAGGTGGCGATGGCGCTGTATCATCAGGATTATGAGCTGATGGAACTGATTGCCGATGTGGGCACGATTCTGATCTGTATTGATTTAGGTGTATTTTTATTTTCCAACAAAGCCGCCAATAAGCTGAGTTTGCAGGAATATGCCAAACAGCTGGAACAGCCGCCTACGCCATTGGTGAGTTTTACCCGTAAGCTGGGGCATTTGGGTATTATGCTAATTTTGTGTAGCTGGATTGTGCCGATGATCTAAACCACAGCCCTCCTACAATAAGAGGGCTGATGCATTACTCTATGGCCGTCAGTTCCTCAAATCCACAACTTAAAAGAAATTCATACGTTGCATCATAATCTTTAACTGGTCGTGTCCAATCTTGACCATCGACACGCGGTATATATAACACCATTCCCTGACGCGCACGTGTTAATAAAACACGATAGGCATTAAGTAAATATTTTTTATTGGCCTCATGGTGTATACGTTGCCAGCGACTTCCTCTAAAACTCTGATAACACCATTGTTGATCAAAATAAAAGTTTATATCCCAAGCCACACAGCTATAGTCGATTTCCAAACCTTGTATATCAAACTCAGTGGCCACATCTTCTAAATAATAAGCAGAACGTACATCTTGGGCAGTATTTAAAAACCAATCAGATGGATTGATTTTATTTTTAACGTCTAAACCTTCTGCTTTTAAACGTCGTCCACCCGAGCTGGCCACAATGCCATAACGCTCAGAGCCCTTGGCTTTTTCTTTTAACCATTGTTTAGCTTGCTTTAAGTCTCGACACAACACAATAGGATAATTCTGTTGAATCTGCTGATAAATTTGCTTTGCCAACGCAGGTTGATTAGCTAATACGGCATGAACCAAATGCGAGACACGTTCACTTCTAAATGAGCGAACAGAAGTCGCCAGATGTAAGTTTGGCTCATGTTGACCATGTGCTTTTAACCAGGCAATTTGCTCACTCGACTCAAGATAAACATGCTGCTGTAGAATTTGATCAGAATAATAAACGGTCCAATCCTGAAATGAATGTTGCAGTGCGGCCACCCATTCCGAAACACCAGCCTCACCGGTATTAATTTCTTGTCCACCCCCAATTAAACAGACAATCACACACCAATTTTTATGCCGATCCATCACATCAATGAGAAATTCAGGCTCAGACATTGCAAAATTTTCAATCCCCTTCTTTTGTTTCATAAAATTGGAGACTTGCTCTTTTTGCCAAGCGCGTTGCGCTTCATCAAAAACCACCACTTTTTCAACAGGCACTTCTGCTGACCGCAAATAGTGATCACGAAAATGATGAATATTTTGAATAAAAGTTTTAGCACGACGTGCAGCATCGGTACGTTTAACGGTTTGATGATTTTGCTTGCTACTCTGCACCATGTCTCGAATTAAGGCTTCTTGTAATACTTCTACCAGCGGACCATTTCCGGACAAAAATACAGAATGTTCTGACTCATCTGCTTTTAAACGCTGATTAGCAATATTTAAGCCTGCTAAGGTTTTCCCTGCACCCGGAACACCGGTTAAGAAACAGATGGCTTTCTTTTTATTGCTCTTAGACTGCTCAATGATATATTCAATGCGCCGAGAAGTAATTTTTAAATTCATCGCCCCTGCATCACTTCGCGAAATATCTTCAACCCGATGTCCTTGATAGAGCGCTTGAGCCGCTTCAATAATGGTCGGCGTAGGCTTATAACTTGAATTGATCCAAGTCTCCAGATCAAAATCCGTAGTTTCAGAAAAATTCTCTACAGCTTGTCCCAAAACCTCAGCCAAATTCTCTGCATTACAACACAGCACATCATTTAACTCGCGTATGGCTGACCAATTTTGCTCAACAGCCTGAGCATGTGTAGCAACCAATACCGGGACGACGTTTTGATGATGACTCCCGGCATGAAAATTTAATAAGTCCAAACCATAATCAATAACCTGTGTTTTTGCTTGGGAAGTAAATTGCCGCTCCCCCACTTTAAACTCCACCACAAAAATTAAGTCATGAATAATAAGAATGTTATCTACCCGCTTCCCCATACGCGGAATACTAAATTCAAAAAAGATTTGCCCAGCCTCAAACTGGAGCAGCTGCTGTTTGAGTAGTTGAATTTGTTTTAACCAAGCATTTTTCTGCAATTCATCTAATGCAAACTGATGATGATGGGCTAAATAACCTAAAATCGCTTCTTCTGTTGTAGCAACAAATTTTTTAAATTCATTTTGATAATAGCTTTTTAACATCTTTAAGTTTCAATGGTTTTTTAATCAATATACTGAAAAGCAAAATAAAAAACCTCCCATTAGGGAGGTTTTTTTAAGAGCTAAAGATTACTTCGAACCTTTAATCCCGGCTTGTAATAACAATGCGCCTAAGCCACCAATCTTATTGTCTTGTGGTTTTGCCGCTTGTGGCTTTTTGCCCTGAGGACGATCACCCTGCGGACGCGCCTGTTGCGGACGTTTACCCTGCGGCTTACGTTCAGTACGCTGTTCGTTTTGGTCACGGAGTGGCTGACGTGGCGCTTTTGCTGCAGCAGCACCTTCCGGACGCATCGACAGGTTCACGCGGTTACGCTCAACATCTACTGTTAAAACACGCACCTGAACAATTTGACCCGGTTTCACCACTTTATGCGGATCAGACACGAATTCATTGGCCAGTTCAGAAATATGCACTAAACCATCCTGATGCACACCAACATCTACAAAGGCACCGAAGTTGGTGACATTGGTGACCACACCTTCTAGCTGCATGCCTTCTGACAATTGCGATACTTCGGTAATATCATCACGGAATTTGGCGGTACGGAATTCCGGACGCGGGTCACGGCCCGGCTTTTCAAGTTCGCTCAGCACGTCCTGAATAGTTGGTAAACCAAACTGGTCATCTACAAATTCTTCGGCATTGACCTGACGGATAATTTCAGTATTGCCAATAATATCTTTTACAGTCGTTGCTTTGGCTTCAACAATTTTAGACACCAGCGCATACGACTCCGGGTGCACCGCAGAGGCATCTAAAGGCTCAGAACCATTTTGAATACGCAAGAAACCTGCCGCCTGTTCAAAAGTACGCTCACCTAAACGTGGCACTTTTTTCAGAGCCTGACGGTTATCAAAACGGCCATTTTCCTTACGGAAGTCCACGATTTGCTGGGCAATAGATTTGTTCAGACCGGCGATATAACCCAGAATTGCTGCAGATGCCGTATTCACATCCACACCTACCGAGTTCACACAGTCTTCCACCACTGCTTCCAGGGTTTTGGCCAAACCGGTCTGGTTCACATCGTGCTGGTACTGACCCACACCAATTGATTTCGGATCAATTTTCACCAGCTCTGCCAATGGATCTTGTAAACGACGGGCAATGGATACTGCACCACGAATCGACACATCCAGTTCTGGAAGTTCTTGTGAAGCCAGTTCAGAAGCTGAATAAACCGAAGCACCTGCTTCAGACACCGAAACACGGGTCAGTTTCAGGTCGCTGTTCGCTGCCATCATTTCAGCCACTAGCGCTTCAGTTTCACGGCTTGCGGTACCGTTACCAATCGCGATTAAATCGACGTTAAATTCACGGCAAAGACGCGCCAGTTCCGTTAATGAACCTGCCTTATCATCTTTTGGTGCAAATGGATAAATAGTGCTGTGTGCCAATACATCGCCTGATTCATTGACGACCGCCAGTTTCACACCGGTACGGATGCCCGGGTCAACGCCCAGCGTCGTACGTGCGCCAGCAGGTGCAGACAGCAGCAGATGACGTAAGTTTTCAGCAAACACCTGCATCGCTTCTGCTTCAGCCGCCAGACGTTTTTCTGTCAGCAATGAATGCTCGATGGTCGGACGGACTTTACCCAGCCAGAACAGTTTTGCGGTCTGCTTTAAATAGTCCTGACGCGCTTGTGGCTGCACAGCATCTAAGTTGTATTCGGTTTCAATACGTGCCAGTGGTGCTTCATCTTCACCATCAACTTTTAAGCCCAGCACGTTTTCCTGACGGCCGCGCAGCATGGCCAGCAAACGGTGTGATGGCACTTTGTTCAGGCTTTCAGAGAAATCGAAGTAATCACGGAATTTTTTACCAACTTCTTTTTTCTCATCACTGGCCACCAGACTTTTCAGCACGGCGGTTTTGGCAAAGGTTGCTTTCAGTTCGGTGGTGAGTGCAATATTTTGCGCCCAGTCATCAATTAAAATGTACTGAATCGCATCGAGCTGGCTTTCCAGGTCTGGATAATCTTCATGGCTAAAGCCTGCAAGCGCTTCTGCTGGATCAATTGCTTCTGCAAAGATTTTCTCTGCGATTGGACCAAGACCAGCTTCTTTGGCTTTAAAAGATTTGCTGGTGCGTTTTGGACGGTACGGCGCGTAAATTTCTTCTAAGGCATTTTTAGTTTCAGCCGCATTCACACGTGCCAATAAATCATCAGATAATTTATTTTGTTCTTTTAGTGATTCAATCACTTTTTCACGGCGTTCAAACAAATCACGCAAATACGCTAAACGTGTATCGAGCTGGCGAAGTTGCGTATCGTCTAAGCCCTGCGTTACTTCTTTACGGTAACGTGCAATAAAAGGAACACTGGCACCTTCATCAATGAGTTTGATGGCAGCTTCTACTTGATTTGGACGTACGGCAAGTTCTTTTGCCAACTGCTGAACTAAGTCAGTCATCGTGTTTGATCCCACAAGGATAAGTACTAAATGGCATGATTATAAAGACCAGGCCCATAAAATCCACAATTGTTTTATGAAATTTACAGATGGCGATTCTTGCCAATTCGCAGATATTTCACATTTTTGCGGTAAATTCATCATTTCAGGGCCTTTTCTTCCCCAAATTGTGGGATTTATCTTCTATCATAGATGTATATATTTGGTATCTATGTCTTGATTTTAACTGCAATATTTGTTGCTTTAGAGCATAGTCAAGGCATACAGATGAGTCGTATACTCAAAGTCAGTGAAAGCTTTGCATACGACCACAATAAAGAATAAAGGAGCACATCATGAGTTTAGTTGTACCTGCTGAAAATACAGATGCCGTACATACCGAAACTGACCGCGTTGAACGCATTCTCGTTGTCGATGATGATGTGCGTTTGCGTACGCTGTTACAGCGTTTTTTGGAAGATAAAGGTTTCGTGGTCAAAACCGCCCATGATGCTACGCAAATGGATCGCCTGTTACAACGCGAGCTGTTTTCCCTGATCGTGCTCGATTTCATGCTGCCGGTTGAAGATGGCCTGAGCATTTGCCGCCGTTTACGCCAGTCCAGCATTGATACGCCAATTATCATGCTGACCGCACGCGGTAGCGACTCAGACCGTATTGCCGGCCTTGAAGCAGGTGCCGATGACTATCTGCCAAAACCGTTTAACCCGAACGAACTGTTAGCCCGTATTCGCGCCGTATTACGCCGTCAGATCCGTGAAGTCCCAGGTGCACCAAGCCAGCAGATGGAAGTGGTCAGCTTTGGACCTTGGGCGCTAGATCTTTCGACCCGTACCCTGACCCGTGAAGGTCAAGTCGTGACTTTAACCACTGGCGAGTTCGCAGTATTAAAAGCGCTGGTACAACATCCACGTGAACCGCTCACCCGCGACAAGCTGATGAATCTGGCGCGTGGCCGTGAATGGGGTGCAATGGAACGTTCGATTGATGTGCAAGTGTCTCGTTTACGCCGCCTGATTGAAGAAAACCCGGCACGTGCGCGTTATATTCAAACGGTGTGGGGTGTGGGTTATGTCTTTGTTCCAGATGGTGTGGAATAAGTCCGCATTTCAATAGTTGATTAGACCAATACCTGACCTCACCTATTGTTCCTAAAGACTATTCATGTTATTGAATTACGTGACAAATCATTCGCAACTGTCTGAGGCAGGAGGTATCAATCTCTAATGTTTCTGCGATCTATTCATTACGTGCAGATATTTGACGAGTTTTGCGATGAGGAGCCCTGCTCCGTAAGATGGTTTTGCCTACTTTTGCCAAAACAAAAGTAGGTCGAACCGAAGGTTAAACCCGGCATCTAAACCTAAACATATATGACGCCGCAGTGATAATTCCAGCTATAGATTATTAGCTTAGTAGGTCACAGCATAGGATTGCTTAGTGAAACTCGACCCCATCGATCCACAAGACTTTACCGACTTTGAAACCTATTCAGAACGTAAACGCACACCGTGGGAACGCTTTCTGGATAAAATCAAACCGCGCTCGGCTGCCATGCGGACCACTGTGCTGGTGCTGTTTGTGGTGATTTTCAGTCTGTTTATGTCACTGTGGTTCTTTTGGCGCACCCTGTATCTGCCAGAAATCCAGCAACATGCCCGTTATCTGGCGGTTGAACTGGAAATTCTGAACAATCCGGAATTACGGATTTTCCATAATGATGCCGAAGTCGATGTCGATGCCTGGCTAAAAAACCGCGTCGGGATTGAATACATTACCGATCCCAAAGAATATCCAAATGTCCGCGACAAGGTTATTGCCGAGTTCTTTACCCGACAAATCGAGAAAAAACTGGCCAATGAACTCAAAGCCGATGATGTAACCGTGTATTTCCAGTTCAAGCCCAGCCCGCGCATCTGGATTCAAACGCCGGAAATGAACGGCAACTGGGTCCGTGAACCCTTAAAAACCTATGCCAACTACAGTCCGGAACTGGTGTTTGGCTGGCTGCTCGGCATTCCGCTGCTGTCTGCGATTATTATTCTGACCTTGGTGCGCCAGCTAAACCGGCCATTACGCCGTTTGCAGGAAGCCGCCAATACCTATAGTCAAACCGGTAAAGCGCCTTATCTGGAAACCAACCACGGGCCGCTAGAAATCCGTCAGGTGAACCAGGCTTTTAACCAGATGATTTTTACCCTGGAACAGACCGAGCGCGACCGCCGGATTATGCTGGCCGGAATTTCGCATGACCTGCGCACCCCTCTGACCCGGATTCGCCTGAGTGCAGAAATGATGCCGGATGAAGACTTTTTAAAAGAAGGCCTGATTTACGATGTTGAAGATATGGACGCCATTTTGGACCAGTTCATTTCCTATATGCGTGATGGCTCGGATGAAGAACTGCAAGATACCGATTTAAATGCACTATTACAGGAACTGGTGATCCAGTTTAAACCGCTGGACATTCGCTTTAGTCCGGAAGAATTACCAATATTGCAGGCACGCAGTCTGTCGCTGAAACGCTTGATTGGCAACCTGATTAACAATGCCAAGCGTTATGGCACCGAACCGATTGAGCTGTCTGCCAAGGTACAGGAACAGTTTATCTGCATTAGTGTGGCCGATCATGGTGAAGGCATTCCTGAAGATCAGATTGAATCTTTAATGCAGCCTTTTGTGCGTGGGAATGCCGCACGCACCGTCCAAGGTAGCGGTTTAGGTCTGGCCATTGTGAAACGGATTGTCGATATTCACCAGGGCGAGCTGATTATTCGCAATCGCGAGCAAGGTGGACTGGAAGTCATCATCTCTTTACCGCTGCCCGAACAGCCAGATGATGAAAAAAACAACAGCAGCACCCTGGAAAAAATTAAGCAAAGTATTACAGAACATTTCTAAATCATGCTCAAACATTGATCAATCAGTTCCTGGTGAAGATTTGGCTTTTAATTTTTATTGTTGAATTTTCAACAAGATAAAAAGCATCAAATATATTTATACCTGCATTTTTTGAAAAAATTAGACCTTAGCCTAACAGGTATGCAAAATGGCTTTTTTGATGGGTACAATCGCCATCAGTTCTGATTTTTCAAACGAGAGTAAACCATGTCCCTAGATCGCATCCGTTTAGCTTCCCTACATGACAAGGTTATGAGTGCGGAGCAAGCTGCTCAATTCATCCAAGACGGTATGACTGTTGGTATGAGTGGCTTTACACGTGCCGGTGAAGCGAAAGCTGTTCCTTTGGCTTTAGTGAAACAAGCACAAGCGAATCCTCTAAAAATTACATTAATTACTGGTGCGAGCTTAGGGAACGATCTCGACAAACAACTGACTGAAGCCGGTGTACTGGCACGTCGTCTGCCTTTCCAGGTAGATAACACTTTACGTAAAGCCATCAACAAAGGCGAAGTCATGTTCATCGATCAGCACTTGTCTGAAACAGTTGAGCAAATGCGTAACCAGCAGCTGAAAAAGCCAGATGTAGCAGTAATTGAAGCCGTTGCGATTACTGAAGATGGCGGCATCGTGCCAACCACTTCTGTAGGTAACTCTGCAAGCTTTGCAATTTTCGCTGAAAAAGTGATTGTTGAAATCAACACCAACTTAAGCCCGGCGTTTGAAGGCTTACACGACATTTATATCCCGACCTATCGTCCTACCCGTCAACCAATTCCGTTGACCAAAGTTGACGAGCGTATCGGTACTCAAGCAATTAACATCGATCCTGCAAAAATCGTTGGTATCGTATTTAACAGCGAATTACATGACTCTCCATCGACTGTCACTGCACCAGATGACGAGACTCAATCAATTGCCAACCACTTGATCGCGTTCTTCGAAAAAGAAGTGGCTGAAGACCGTTTACCGAAAAACCTCGGTCCTTTACAAGCAGGTATTGGTTCAATCGCTAACGCAGTATTGACCGGCTTGAAAGAATCAAACTTCGAAGACCTGATCATGTACTCAGAAGTACTGCAAGACTGTACTTTCGAACTGATTGATGCCGGTAAAATGAAGTTCGCTTCAGGTTCATCTATTACCCTGTCTGCGAAATACGGCGAGAAAGTATTTAACAACTTGGAACAGTACAAAGACAAACTGGTTCTACGTCCACAGGAAATTTCGAACCACCCTGAACTGGTACGTCGTTTAGGTATTATCGGCATCAACACTGCGCTTGAGTTCGATATCTACGGTAACGTGAACTCCACTCACGTATGCGGCACCAAAATGATGAACGGTATTGGTGGTTCAGGTGACTTCGCGCGCAACGCACACCTGGCCATCTTCGTGACCAAGTCTATTGCCAAAGGCGGTGACATTTCATCTGTCGTTCCATTTGCATCGCACATTGACCATGCAGAACACGACGTTGACATTCTGGTGACTGAGCAAGGTCTTGCCGATCTTCGTGGTCTGGCACCGCGTGAGCGCGCTCGTGCGATTATCGACAACTGTGCACACCCAATGTACCGTGATGCATTAAACGACTACTTCGACCGCGCATGTGCAAAAGGCGGCCACACTCCTCACCTGTTACGTGAAGCGTTGGCTTGGCACAGCAACTTCGAAGAAAACGGTCACATGCTGGCCCAAGAAGCAGCGGTAAAAACGGCTTAATCTCGGCCTGAATCAGATCTAAAAAAACGCTCCTCTGGAGCGTTTTTTTATGGTTGGATAGTTTCCCCTATCACGTCATCTATTATCGGGTCGGGTTGCGTAACTGTGAGCTGATATCGGGGAACAAGCTATTGCCCAGATTCATCTCATAATCGACCACGCCTAAAGAGATATTGGGTAAATCAAGCTGAATCTGCCCATTCGAGCCACGAAATGGCGCCAGCAGGGTTTCCAGGCCACGTAACGGGTTATCCGACTGCAAACCGGCGGCAATCGCCAGAATATGCTGCTGCAACGCCGGAGAAAGGTGATCCATATTGACCGGTTCTTTGGCCGGCATGGTAATCAGGACAGGCGGGTCCGGGTCAATTACCCGGTTTTGAGTGTCCTGCTGAATTTGCATGATCCGGTGCTGTAATGCCTTACGCTTTGCACGATCTTCCTGATACGGAATAAAGCCCACTTCCTGACGTAGTTCAGGTTCTGCCATGACCTGAAGCGTTGCTAGACGCTCGGGTTGCGCCCAGACCGACGTTGAGCCGATTCCCAGCATAATCATTACAGTCGAGGAGAACATCTGAAAGCGCGTCATACACGGCCTCCTGAACAGTAATGAAACATGTCTCTCTATTAAGCGCCAGAATGCAATCTTATTCAGCAGGATTCGTGTTATTGAGCTGTTATTAGCGTAACACTGCTCCTGATTTGATAGCCGATCAAGATGAAAGATGAAAGATGAAAGATGAAAGATGAAAGATGAAAGATGAAAGATGAAAGATGAAAGATGAAAGATCATGCTGCCATTTTTAAATGACATAAAAAAAGCCCCTGCAATACAGGGGCTTTTTTGAATATGGTGGCGAGACCCAGGATCGAACTGGGGACACACGGATTTTCAATCCGTTGCTCTACCAACTGAGCTATCACGCCGATGCCGTGTATTAAGCCGCATCTGGGGAAATTAGTCAATATAAATCATGACATTTTTATTTAATCGAGTATTTTTTACCCAAAAAAAATCCCTGATGGGATCAGGGATTGAAAACGTTTAAACGTTTGAATATGGTGGCGAGACCCAGGATCGAACTGGGGACACACGGATTTTCAATCCGTTGCTCTACCAACTGAGCTATCACGCCGATGACGCGTATTAAACAATCTCCGTCCGGTGCCGTCAAGCAGCTTTTGTATAAATTCAAGCATTTGTTTACTTTTACAGCATTTTGCACGCCGCCTGCTTATTTTTTAAGTGAAACGCCCGCAATTCCAGCCATTTACAGGTCAGCAGATAAAAAAAGAGAGGCGCTTGGCCTCTCTTGAATTTCATTTTAACTCGCTTAGAGCTTGTCCAGATGTGCCAAACAGCGGTGAATCGCGCCACAGCCCGGTTCAAACTGATTCACGCCTTTGGCTTCTTCCATGCGGCAGACTTCACTGACCAGACGCTCGGCCACACCGCGACCACGATTGGCCGGATGCACCACAATATATTCCAGGGTCCTGCTTTCGCCCTGCCCAGTACACCAAATTGCACCAATTAATTTTGTATTAAATTCTGCGGTATAAAGTAGGGTATACTGGTTCAGATGTTGCTCGAGTTGCTCTACCGCATCCTGGCCATCACCAAACTCCGGACTGGTGTCATACAGTCGCTCAAGCTGGCTGCGCACTTCATCATTTTCCAGTGAAGTATAAGCATGTACGGTAATAGGCATTGATTAACCCTCCTGAGCAATCTAATATGCTGGGACTTCGTCGCAGCGAAACATTATTACATTCATCATTTTTAACGTTTTTTGAGGAACGTGTCCATGACAGAGCGTATCAGTGAAGTGGTAAGAAACACTAACGAAACCAAAATTCGAGTTCGTTTAAACCTCGACGGTACCGGTCAAGGCACACTCAACACTGGTATTCCATTTTTAGACCATATGATTGATCAAATCAAGCGACACGGTTTGTTTGATATTGATATTCATTGTGATGGCGATCTGGAAATTGATGACCACCATACCGTCGAAGACTGTGGTATTACCCTGGGTCAGGCCTTTGCACAGGCACTGGGCGATAAAAAAGGCTTAAAGCGTTATGGTCACTTCTATGCCCCACTCGATGAATCTTTAAGCCGTGCCGTGGTGGATTTATCTGGTCGTCCGGGCCTGTTTATGGATGTGCCATTTACCCGCGCCACCATTGGCCGTTTTGATGTCGATTTATTCTCTGAATTCTTCCAGGGCTTTGTGAACCACTCGCTAATGACCGTACACATCGACAACCTGAAGGGCAAAAACAGCCACCACCAGATTGAAAGTGTGTTTAAAGCATTTGCACGCGCACTGCGTATGGCCTGTGAAATTGATCCACGTGCTGCAAATACTGTGGCATCGACCAAAGGTACTTTGTAATGACCCGGATTTCCCTTCTTGATTATGGCATGGGGAATTTGCACTCTGCCGCCAAAGCCTTAGAACACGTCGGTGCTACGGTGGATGTCACCAATGACCCTAAACTGATTGCCCAGGCCGATAAAATCGTGTTTCCAGGTGTCGGTGCCATGCGCGACTGTATGCAAGGCATGCATGAAGCCGGGATTGATGACGTGGTACGTCAGGCGGTGTTTAATAAACCGGTACTGGCCATTTGTGTTGGGATGCAGGCGCTGATGCAACATTCCGAAGAAAATGGCGGTGCCGATGCACTAGGTATTTTTGAAGGGGGGGTAAAACGCTTCCCGGACGTTGAAGGTCTAAAAGTGCCACACATGGGCTGGAACCAGGTGCATCAGGCTGACCCAAGCCATCCAATGTGGAACAACATTGAACAGGATGCACGTTTCTATTTCGTGCACAGTTTCTATGTCGAGCCGAAAGACAGCACGATTGTGGCAGCGACCTGTGACTATGGTCTGCAATTCTGTACTGCCCTGCACAAAGACAACCTGTTCGCGACCCAGTTCCACCCGGAAAAAAGTCATACCGCGGGTCTGCAACTGTTAAAGAACTTTGTCGACTGGAAGATTTAACACCCTTCCTCTGTTGCGCAAGATGTATAAAGCCGGGTTCGTCCCGGCTTTGTTTTTAGCTATTTTTTATTTCTTTCTTTTTTAAGCAATTTTTAGTAATATTTGACTGCTTTTTATACAACTCAATAAAAATAAAACAGGTAATTCAAAGATGCATAGCACCACTCATACCCAACACATCACGACACAAGATTCAGCCCTTAGCGCGGCGGGGCGTTTTGGACGTTTCTCCTATTTGGCCTGGAACTGCCTGATTGCACTGTTAATGATTCCGGTTTTTCTGGTTTTGACCCTACTCTTTCCCGGGCTGATGAATATTGATCCTGCTGGCGGCATTCCGCTCACCCCACTGGCGCTGGGCGCACTGATTTATCTGGGGGTGCTATATCTGATGTTTATTTTCACCATCCGCCGTCTGCATGACCGTAACCATACCGGCTGGCTGTCTTTATTGATGCTGGTTCCGGTGGCCAACCTGCTGCTGATGCTGTATCTGTTTTTCGCCCCGGGCGATCAGCGTGTTAACAGCTATGGCCCACCACGTGCCACGGCTGGATGGGAAGCGGCGCTGGCCTGGATTTATATTATTCTACTGGTGCTACTATTTGCGTTTGCCATTTTTGGTGCAGTACTGGCCTAAAAAGGTCCCGCTTGCTTAAAATAAGGCCTGACAATTCAGGCCTTATTTTTTATCGCCAGCCCAAGGAAAAGATGGCATGAGCTTATCTTCAACATCACCCCATATGCCCTCTTCCAGCCAGCTGGAACAGCTACCGCGCTTTCAAAGTCTGCCACCCTCTAAAATTCACCTGATTCAAACGCTGGCTGAATGTCAGCACTATGCGCATGAACTGAGTATTGCGGCGGTACTCGGCTTTGATTCGGAATCTAAACCGATTTTTAAAAGCGGCGAAGTGTCGGATGGCCCGCACCTGATTCAGCTAGCGACACTAGATCGGGCCTATCTGTTTCAGATGAATGAGGAAATCTGGAGCTTTCTCAAGCCAATCTTCGCCAATCGTGACCAGATTAAAGTCGGCTTTGGCCTGAAAAATGATGCCCATCTGTTTCGTAAAAAGGGCGTGGAACTGAACAGTGTGCTGGAGCTGTCCAAATGCTTTCACAGCTTTGGCTTTAAAAACCCGGTCGGATTAAAACATGCCATGGCGCTGCTGTTTCAGGTCTATTTTCCCAAAAGCAAACGTCTCACCACCTCGAACTGGGCCAATCCGGTATTAAGCACAGCACAAATTGAATATGCCGCCGCCGATGCCTATGCCCCGGTCCTGGTTTTTGAAGAATTGTTGCGTTTGGGCCTGTTGCCGAAACAGATTCCCAATACCTCGCTCAAACTCAGAATCCGGCCATCTAAAACCCCGCCCTAAACCGCTCTAAAGATCAAGCTGCACAGGCCGCCCGATTTTCCTGATCTAATCCCTATTTACAGCCCAACATAGCACTGGCTGTTTTTGTTTTGCATGCAAATATGGCATTTAGAAAATTTTCGTTTATTGCTAAGATGGGCGGCAAGAAATTTAACCGATGAAGCAAGGAGCGAAAGCATGCTGATCATCCCTGCAATTGACCTGAAAGATGGAAAATGTGTCCGTTTAAAACAAGGTCGTATGGAAGACGATACCGTATTTTCTGATGATCCGGTGGCCACTGCACAGCATTGGGTCAATGAAGGTGCGCGTCGCTTGCATCTGGTCGACTTAAATGGCGCTTTTGCAGGTACACCAATTCATAAACCGGTGGTCGAGGCCATTGCCAAAGCACAGCCAGACCTGCCCATTCAGATTGGTGGCGGTATTCGCTCGTTTGAAACCATTGAACATTACCTCGATGCAGGCGTATCTTTTGTGATTATTGGCACCAAAGCCGTTCAAGAGCCAGAATTTGTCGAAGAAGCCTGCAAAAAATTCGCAGGTCATATCATTGTCGGTATTGATGCCATGAATGGCATGGTGGCGACCGATGGCTGGGCCAACGTGACTGAAGTAAAAGCCACCGATCTGGCCAAACGTTTTGCCAATGCCGGTGTTTCCAGCATTGTGTATACCGATATTGCCCGTGACGGTATGATGCTAGGCGTAAACGTCGAGCAGACTGTCAATCTGGCGCAATATTCAGGTTTACCCGTGATTGCTTCTGGTGGCGTGACCAATCTGGATGATGTCCGTAACTTAAAAGGCCAACCGGGCATTTTAGGTGCGATTACCGGTCGTGCCATTTATGAAGGCAGCCTGAATTTGCGTGAAGCGCAATTGCTGCTGGATGAGCAAGCCCTCTAAGTGCTGCTGTCAGAAAGAGGTCTTCGGGCCTCTTTTTTTATGCCCTCACCGGGTTGATGTCTTTTTTTGAATACTCGCTGATCTGCCATGTCTGATGCCCCTGTGAACCTTAAAACCACACTCAACAGTAAAGCGCCGCAACTGGCCCTGATCATGATTACCATGCTCTGGGGCGGTACTTTTGTGGCAGTCAAGCTGGCGCTGAATTATGCCAGCCCGATGTTTTTTGTCGGCTGCCGCTTTGCCGCCGCTGCACTGGCAGTCGCACTGATTTCACTGCCGCATTTACGCGCTGTGCAAGTTAAAGAGCTGTGGGCCGGTGCATTGATTGGGGCCAGCCTGACCGTCGGTTATGGTACGCAAACCGTGGGGCTGCAAACCATCAGCAGTAGTGAATCAGCATTTTTAACCGCATTATATGTGCCGCTGGTGCCGATCCTGCTGTGGCTGCTGTTCCGGAAACGGCTGCATATCATGATCTGGCTGGGCGCAAGCTGTGCCTTTATCGGGCTGGTTTTACTGACCGGCAATGGTTTGGGGCAGCTACAGCTGAGTTTTGGCCAGCTGATTACCCTGCTCGGCGCCATTGCGATTGCACTGGAAATTATCCTGATCAGCCATTTTGCCGGACGGGTCAATCTGCAACGGGTCACGGTGATTCAACTGCTGTTCGCCTCCCTGTTTGCCTTTCTTGCCATGCCACTGGTCGGTGAGCAGCAACTGCCACAATTTTCCTGGATGCTGCTGCTCTTGGCTGGCGGTTTAGGTCTGGCCAGTGCACTGGTTCAGCTGGTGATGAACTGGGCGCAGCGCGCAGTCAGCCCGGCACAGGCGGCAATTATTTATGCCGGAGAACCGGTATGGGCTTCGCTATTTGGCCGTCTGGCCGGCGAGCGCTTACCGTTTATGGCTTTGGTCGGTGGTTTTCTGGTGGTGCTGGGCGTGATTATCAGTGAATGGAAACCAAAATTTCTGCGTCAGAAACAGCAGCACACGCCATCAGCGAGCGATCTTCCGGACTAAATTTCGGGAAGATCGGTCTGATGATTCAGATATTTAAGAATACATCGGCTCATTGTCATTCAGGCGCATAATACCGCGAATGGCCCGATAGACAATCCACAGCCAGGACAGGCCAATCACCGCCAGACAGAAGGCCGAAGCACCAAAAATCACCTGAGCAAAGCGGGTCGGGTCTTCATCAATAAAGAAAATAAAAAAGAACGGCACAAAGGCCACAATATTCCAGAACAGATACCACCAGAAGCTGCGAATTTGCCAAGTAAAGTGACTTTCAAAAATTGAACCGCGTACCGCACCGCGTTTTACATAATTGATGATCAGCGCGACGATTGCCAGCAAGCCGGCACTAAAAATCGCCACGATATACAGAAGGTACAGAATAAAGGTCAGACTACGATTCGGGTCACGGTCAATGGAAGTATTCATATTGTTGTCCTGCACTCCCCGCCCCGCCATGCTCAGAGCGTCAACAGATTAAAAGGAGAAATAAACCATAAAATCAAAAGAATGTTTAAGCCGATTGTACAAAAATAAATTTTACGAAAAGGTTGTTTTTGTGTTTTATGTCGCATTTTTTCCTGTGCCAGCCAGGCCGCCGGCCAGCCCCCGAGGACTGAAACCAGATGCAGGCTCTGTTCCGGAATCCGGCGGTGACCGAGTTGGGCCGCTTCCTTGTCTTGTGCATACAGCCAATAGCTTAGTGCATTCATCAGGCTAATCAATAACAGCAGCAGGCCGTGCAATAAGCCGGTCAGGGTCAGTACCGCCAGCACGAGAATATAGGCCACACACAGGATTTGCATGGCCGGACGTTTGGCCGCAGGACGCTGCCGCGGCTTGCTCACCACATCAGCACGCGGTTTGACCTGTGAGGCTTTTAAATACACCACCTGCTGGGCCCGATAGCGGCCGCGTTCATCTAGAATGACCTGATAATCCAGCGCACAGCCGACAATCGGGCGCGGTCCCGGACGGGCAAAATCCTTGATATGCAGAAATACGCGGTCTTTGTCCGGATCATTGGGCTGAATAAAGCCATAGCCCTTGTCATCAAACCATTCAATTAACCGGCCCTGATCGCGCATTTCCCTACCCTTTATGTTTAAGCTGTGACGAACTTTAAGCGTTCAATCAACATATTACGCATCTCGAGCGGATTTTTCTGCAAAATTGCGTCACCGCTGCGTCCTTGCAAAGCATTTTTTTGTGCCACCTGTAAACGCATCATCCAGAAACGGCCAGCAGCCATTGCCAGATACAGCTCCAGACAGGCTTTTTCATCTTCGGTTAAAGGACGAATGCGCTCATAGGCTTTTAAAAAGGCCATGGCTTTGTCTTCATTCAGGCTGACCTGCGGATACTCGGTACAGAAGTCATTTAAGGTAATGGCAATATCAAACAGCCATTCATCCTGATTCAGCTCGTAAAAATCCAGAATACCCTGCAGCTGATCGCCTTCAAACAGGGTATTATCGCGGAATAAATCAGAATGGATAAACCCTTTTGGACGGTCTGGATAAATCGCGGTAAGCGCTTCATACAGCCCCAGCAATTTGCTGAGCAGGACTTTATCAGCCTCGCTCAAGCTGGGTTTAATTTCCTGGGATACCGCCAGCCAGTACGCATGATCGCGGACAAAGGCGCGTTTTAAAGGAAAATCTTTTAAGGCCACATGCATTTTGGCCTGTGCCACGGCAATCGCTTCCACCTGAGCGATGCTGGCCGGCATTGGGTGCTCGCCGATTAAACGCGGCGCAATCTGGGCCGGTTTCTGTTTAATCGAGTGGATGGCCTTGCCAGCATAACTGAGCGGCACCGCCACAGCCAGACCTGCCTGACCCAAATGTTCCAGTACCGGCACCAGTTCACCGGCTGCCTGTTCATCCATGTCTTCAAACACGGTCAGCACATAGTGTGTACCGTCCTGAGCCACCAAAAAGTAATTGGTATTTTGAATACCGCCTTGAATCGGAATCAGATCGACCACCTCAAGTCCATAAGGGGCTGCAAAATCCTGAACTTCCTTTAAAGTCAAAGGCGTATAAACCGACATAGAAAACCTGCGAAAAATCTTACATAAGTTTGATAGAATAGCGTGTCCATCTGCCAAGGTGTAGCGCTTGTGTGGGTGAGTTTCATAATCAGCTGAAATGACTGGAAAAAATTATGCTTGCTAAACGTATTATTCCTTGCCTAGACGTAGATAACGGCCGCGTGGTGAAAGGTGTGCAATTTCTGGATATTCGTGATGCAGGTGATCCGGTTGAAGTGGCGCGTCGTTATAACGAACAGGGCGCTGATGAAATCACCTTTTTAGATATTACCGCTACCCATCATGGCCGTGACACCACCTACCGTACCGTTGAGCGTATGGCCGAAACTGTGTTTGTTCCACTGACTGTAGGCGGCGGCGTGCGTAAGGTCGAAGATATCCGTTTATTGCTGAATGCCGGTGCCGACAAGGTCAGCATTAACTCGGCTGCGGTGTTTAATCCGGAATTTGTGCAGGAAGCCTCACAACGTTTTGGCGCACAATGTATTGTGGTGGCGATTGATGCCAAAAAAACTGGCGACAATAAATGGGAAATTTTCACCCACGGTGGCCGCAAACCCACCGGGATTGATGTAATTGAATGGGCCGTAAAAATGGCCGATTACGGCGCGGGCGAACTGCTAATTACCTCTATGGATGCCGATGGTACCAAAGCCGGCTATGACCTGGCGCTAATGCGGACCATTAATGACCACGTCAATATTCCAACCATTGCCTCTGGCGGTGTTGGCAATTTACAGCATCTGGCAGACGGGATTTTAAAAGGTGGTGCTGATGCAGTTTTGGCGGCCTCAATTTTCCACTTTGGTCAGCACACCATTCCGGAAGCCAAGCAATACTTGGCGGCACTAGGCATTGAAATGCGTCTTTAAGCCCGCCGGCTCAAAAATTTCAGAACTGAAAAAGAGTGTAGCCATACACTCTTTTTTTATGCGGCAAAGCAAAAAAATAAAAAATGAAGATAAAAAAAAAGGAATCCTGAAGACTCCCTATAAACCAAGAATTGCTACAGCACTTGGAATTAAAACGTACATATTTCAACAGAATCACCTTCGATGTAGGCAGAAATTCTGCCACTATCTTCAGCTTCTTTACTATAGAAAACTTCCCTGAACAGATATTGACCATCAACGCCAATTTTATTGACAATTCACGACAACAGTATGCAAAGCAGTTGTTTTCAATCAGTTTTATTTGATTTCTATCACATAATTGATCCAGTATTATTGTTGCGCGAATATACTGACTTTGGCCAATCAACGATGATTTTGCTCAACAGATAAACAACCCTCTCATTAACTGGCTTTGGGTAGCGGCTCAAGATCTAGGGATGGCTTTTCATTCCGGTCGACCCATTTGGCCGGGAAGAATTTTTCCGCGCCGCGGTTTAACAACGCCGACAGCGGCCGCGGTAAGGCAATTCCGAGCGGATTCTGCTCCTGCAAATCCAGTGAAGAAATAACCCGGGTCCCCAGAATATAGTCAAACCAGGGCTTGGTCACACACCAGTTGGCGTCCTGATTGCTGTTCATATGGTGGTCATAGTGCCAGGGAATTTTTGTTCTGGCCCACTCTGGCTCCAAATGGGCACGGCGGTGAATATAGTAATAATTCAGGGCGCTATACATACTGCCGGCCATCATGCCTTTGGAAATCGGGAAAAATACCAGCCCAAACACACCCGCGGCGGCAGCCAGCGAGATAATCTCGTTTTTATTGCGCCAGTGCGACCAGCCAATCACATAGCTTTCATCATTAAACTGATTTTTCCGCACCTCACGATGATGTTCCCAATGCGAACGCATACTGCGTGGCACCGGACTGTGACGCGGCTGCCCCGGGCGATGGGTACCATGTAAGACATATTTATGTGCCACCCATTCAAAGGCATTGGCCACCAATAAACCTGCAATAAATCCTTTTAACATGCTCCAGTTCTCCTGTGCTTTTCCTTCACTATAAGCATCGGCACAGGCTAGATATTGACGGAAAAATTGAATATGATTGACAAATCACGACAAGAATAAAATGACAAGCTATGCAACGGATAAAGGATTATACCGGCTCGATTTACGGCGGCTTGGCCCAGTTGCTGTACGACTTTTATCAAGCACAACAGTTGCCGGTTCCGGAAAAATTACAGCAGGTTCAACATCAGGAACGTTTTGATTATATTCTCTGGCGCGACTTGCTGACCGAACTGGAACAGCAGCTACAGCGTCCGGCGTTGGGACTGGAAATTGCCGCGCTGGTGCAGCCCAAACATCTGGGCATTATTGCCTATATTGCCCTGTCCTGTGACAATCTGGGTGAAGCGTTGCAACGCTATCATGACTTTCACCGGCTGGTGTATGACGGCAGTCCGTTACAGGTGGAAGTGCAAGGCAATTATCTCTCCATTCGCTGGGCTGACCTGCCGCCGACCATGACCACGCAACTGACCAATGAAATTGCCATTGCGCTGATGGTGGAATTCCTGAAACATTTTATGGAATTTCAGGATATTTGCCTGCATGAAGTACATTTCCAGAATCCGGCGCCACGGCATGTGGCGTTGTATGAGCAGTATTTTCATTGCAAGGTACGTTTTTCCCAGGAAAAAACCCAGGTGCTGATGCCATTGCAGGAACTGTCGAAACCCTTTTATCAGGGGGATCAGACCTTACAGCATTTATTGCTTCAACAGGCCAAGGCACTGCTGGAAAAACTGCCAAACTCCACCCAGATTGATCACCGTTTACAGCAGGCGATTCTGACCGGTTTACAGCGCAATATGTACCAGATTGAACATATTGCCCAGCAGCTGAATCTGTCGGTACGGCAACTACAACGGCATTTACAGCAGCAAGGCACCACCTATCAGCAACGGATTCAGGAAGTACGCTGCTTACTGGCCGAACAATATTTAAAAGATCCACATTTAAGCCTGCAGGAAATTGCCCTGCTGCTCGGCTATTCGGAACAGAGTGCCTTTCAGCGTGCCTTTAAACAGTGGACCCAGCACACTCCACAGCAATGGCGTCAGAACAACTTAATCAATCTTTCATCTTTTTAGTTTAATTTGAAGCACATAAAAAAAGAGTATTTTACAAAAATAGTGTGATATATTTCACACTTTATAATTTTCATCACATAAATAAAATTCTGGAGACATGAAAATGAATAAATATTGTGCAGAATTTCTGGGGACCTTTTGACTGGTATTCGGCGGCTGTGGTAGTGCCGTGCTGGCTGCAGCCTTCCCTGAACTGGGCATTGGCTTTGTCGGCGTATCCATTGCCTTTGGTTTAACCGTTTTAACCGCGGCCTATGCCTTGGGGCATATTTCAGGGGGTCATTTTAACCCGGCGGTGAGTTTGGGTTTATGGGCTGGTGGCCGCTTTGAAGCCAAAGAACTGCTCCCGTATATCGTTGCTCAGGTGTTGGGTGCTGTCGTCGCAGCCTGGATTTTGTACCTGATTGTCCAGGGTCAGGCCGGCTTTAGCGGCACCGGTGGTTTTGCCAGCAATGGTTTTGGTGAGTTATCCCCGGGGCAGTATTCTCTCGTTTCAGCACTGATCATTGAAATTGTCTTAACCGCCTTTTTCCTGATTATTATTTTAGGCGCGACGGATCAGCGTGCGCCGGCTGGTTTTGCACCAATTGCGATTGGTCTGGCTTTAACCCTGATTCACTTAATCAGTATTCCGGTCACCAACACCTCAGTCAACCCGGCCCGTAGTACCGGTGTAGCGTTCTTTGCAGAAACTGCCGCCTTAAGCCAGCTCTGGTTATTCTGGGTTGCACCGATGATTGGTGCGGTGATTGGCGCAGTAATTTATAAAGTGGTCGGCAAGAAAGACTAATCTTGCTGCACGCCCGACAAGCTCACTTCGGTGGGCTTTTTATATTTTAAATGGGCCATTTATAGAAAAGGATTTTCGATTTCCCGTACTTCGGTACGCTGGATTTTTTCAGGCAAATTTGGCTCTTTTTCCAGAGCTGCAACCACCTCATTCAGCAGCGCCTGCAAGGCTTTAGCCGCAGCCAGACCCGCCTGGTCTTTGGTGAGCTGTAAATTGCCATAGACATTCACGCAGTCCAGATCATTCTCGACAGTCAGATCATGAATGGCATGAGATTCTGTCCCATGTTGAAACGGTTTAAACATACTCACCTCGGCCGTAATGCTTATTGTTGTGGCAGGATCAATTGCCATCCTGCCGTTTATATACGCTGATCAGCTTTTATTCATTAACTGTAAGATATAGTGCAACAAGGCCTCAATCAACTGCTTAATGATGGCATCCTGGGTATCGGCATCCAGGGTTGTACCACTGGCTGTGGCCGTGCTACCGCCCGACTTAAACTGACGCTGTAAGGCCTGTAGCTGCTCCGGAGCAACATCTTCAGCACACTGGCTTTCTGCATCCCAATGTGAATATTCCAGTGGCTTATTGGCTTTTACCGCGTTGGCAGTCAGCGGCAATTTATAGGTATTGCGTTTTTGCTCTTCGGTCAGCTGTGGAAACAGGTTAATACCCAACTGTTCTTCTAAATAACAGACGCTGACCACCTTGACCTGCAGGGAATTGTCATTCGGTGCATAGTAGGCGCCAATTGCGCCAGTTTTAGGTAAGTAAATGGCTTTATACACCGAGGTCGGGACAATTACCCCATTACCAATTGCTTTCAGTTTTTTGCCACTAAAAGTTGGACCGGTGATGACATATACATCTTGCTTGTGCTTGGTCACCAGCGCACGGGTGGCTTCTTCCAGTTCACGCCAGACCTGCTGATTATTCTTTGGTGCTTGTGGCACCATATTGGCCAGCGAGAAACTGTCGTATTGCGCCGCTTTATTGGACATATCGGCATTTGGCGCCATATGTCCGCGGTCATAACCTGAACCGCGATAATCCGCTAAAGTCGCGCGGTGTTGCTCTTTCACCCGCTCTTCTTCATGGAAACTGTCTTCACGTGGAATTTTCTGGCTTAAACGCGCCGGGGTCAGACTTTCTGCCACCCACAGCGGGGTTTTGGACACGCCAGAATACATCACATTAAAACCATTAAAGCACAGCGGATAACTGTCTTTGCGCAGGCTGTCTTTAATTAAATACGGCGGCACATCGCGGTAAAACTGTTCCAGACAGGCACTATTCGAAGTGCTTGGTGTCAAGGACATCCACTGGCTGATTTTTTCCTGTCCAAAGGCAATCGCAAAACTGCCAGCGGCCACCACACCTAAAACAACTTTTAAACTTCCTTGATGAAAAAAGGGAAAGAGAGGCGGATTTGTACTGCGCTTTTTTCTGGCCATTACACTGCTAAAAACTATAAGAATCACATATTGGCCGAGCTTAACAAGGGGTCTGCAGCTTGTATATGTTCTGGCTGTTGTTCGCTTAACAATTAGACAATAAACCGCTGTACAGGCGGCAACTGTGTAACAGTCTGTCAGAGTTTTAACGCAGTTTATGATAAGTCTGGATGGCTTTCAGTGTGCTGCGTTGCTTCAGGCCAAGGTTATATGCCAAGGTAGTTCACGAAAAAATCGTGTGATAAAAATTTGATGGAGGAATCTATGTATTCCAAATTACTGGGTGCCGGCCTGATTACCGGTTTAATGAGTGCAACTGCCTTTGCCGAACCTCCCATTCAACCGGGTGATACCTTGGAAAGCTTGTCGAAAGCCAAAGTGGTAACCACGGTCAATGGTCAGCCGGGTTCATTGCAGGATATCGTGGCCAGCGGTCAGGTGCGTATTGTCTCTGAAGCCAATCCGCAAGTGGTTCAGCCAATGCCGACCAATCCGCAGCTGAATGTGATTCCGGCAGATGCACCCGCCCAGGTACCAGGCCATGATGCCCCGGCACAAGCGGTTGCACCCGATGCATCAGCACTGACCTCACAACCGGTACCGGCCGGCCAGTCAACTGACCCGCTGGCACAGGGCGCACAGCCTATTACTGAACCACCAGCAGCAGAGTTAACTGCACCTGCAGCAGAAGCCGCCCAGAATGCAGCGCCCATGATGGATTCCTCAGCTGAAGCGCCAGTGAATGGTATAGAAGCTGAAATGGATGTTACCCAGGAAGCCTTAGCCGCTGCACCAGAAACAGCACCAATGGCAGACCCTGCCATTCAGGCCGCACCTGAAGGCGCCGAGCAAATGCAAGTACCAGTTCAAGCTCTCCCTGAAGCACCAAGCCTGAATGAAGCCAATTAAAGACCTGTTTTAGGCTTTTATCCTCCAAAAAAAACCAGAGCATGGCTCTGGTTTTTTTATTGCAGTTGCGTTGAGACCACGCCGTTGCATCAGATCTGGATTTGACTGCCCAGCTCCACAACCCGGTTGGTCGGAATCTGGTAGAAGTCACTGACCGGACTGGTATTACGCTGCATCGAAATAAACAGCTTTTCCCGCCACGGTGCCATGCCTTCACCGACTGTACTGATAATGCGTTCACGTGAAATAAAGAAGCTCATTTGCATCATGTCGAATTCAAAGCCCAATTCATCATAGGCCTGCTTTAACGCGCGCGGAATATTTGGCTGATCTTTAAAACCATAATAGATAAAAATCCGGTAAAAACGTTCATCCAGCCGTTCAATCTGCACCCGCTCTTCTTGCGGCACATACGGAATATCACGCGTCACCACCGTCACCATAATATTGCGCTCATGCAGCACCTTGTTGTGCTTGATGTTATGCAACATCGCATGTGGCACGATATTCGGCGTACCGGTCAAGAATACCGCTTCACCCGGCACAAATTTGGTGTCATTGCCCATGCTGATACTTTTAATAAACAGCTCAATCGGCAAGGCATCTTTTTCCAGATGATGAATCAGCAAGGCGCGGCCATCTTTCCAGGTCATCAGGATGGTAAATACAATGGCACCAATTAAAATTGGCACCCAGCCACCGGCGACAATTTTCAGTGAGGTTGAACCGACAAAAATCAGATCTAAAATTAAGAAAGGCAAAGCAAACAGCAGCACTTTCCACACCGGCCAGCGCCAAAAGCCGTAAGCCAAAATAGAAATTAAAATGGTGCCGCAGAGCATGGTCATGGTCACCGCCACGCCATAGGCACTGGCCAGATTGGCACTGTTTTCAAACAGTAGAATCAGAATCACCACCGATACAAACAGCACCCAGTTAATGAACGGCAAATAAATCTGGCCCTGTTCCACTTCTGAGGTATGCTTGACCGATAAACGCGGCAAATAACGCAGCTGAATGGCCTGATTGACCATCGAAAATACGCCGGTAATCACCGCCTGTGAGGCAATCACCGCCGCAGCCGTGGCCAGCGCAATCATCGGATACAGGCCCCAGTCCGGCACCAGCAGATAGAAAGGATTGGTAATCGCATCTGGATCACGCAGCAACAAGGCGCCCTGTCCGGCGTAATTCAACAACAGACACGGCAGCACAATCACAAACCAGGCCATCCGGATTGGCAAGCGGCCAAAATGACCCATATCGGCATAAATCGCTTCACCACCGGTCATGGTCAGAATCACCGCGCCCATGGTTAAAAAGGCCACATAAGGCTGTTCCAGCACAAAGTTGATGGCCCAGTGCGGACTAACCATCGCCAGTACATATGGAGTCTGGATAATACTCCACAGCCCCACCCCGCCAATTGACAGGAACCAGAGCAGGGTCAACGGCCCAAAGAAGGTGCCCATGATGCCGGTACCATGACGCTGCACCAGAAACAGTCCGGCCAGAATCCCGATAGATAAGGGAATCAACCACTGGTTAAACATCGGGGTGGCAATACTCAGACCCTCAATCGCGGATAGCACCGAAATAGCCGGGGTAATAATCCCATCACCAAAAAACAGCGATGCACCAATAAAGCCCAGTGCAATCAGGTAGATTTTCTTCTGTTCGGAAATACGGGTGGTACGCAGGTTTAAGGCCAGCAACGACATGATTCCGCCTTCGCCGTTGTTGTCTGCACGCATGATGATGGTGACGTATTTAAAGCTGATGGTCAGCATCATGCACCAGAAGATCAGCGATAAAATCCCCAGAACACTGCCTTCAGAAATGGCCAGATGGGCGGTCAGGAAACATTGACGCAAGGCATAGAGTGGACTCGTTCCAATGTCACCAAAAACTACGCCCAGTGCCGCGAGGGTAATCACAGGCAGGGCGGCTTTTTTTGCAGTACTTTGCATAGAATGTCTTCATGGATAGACCGTATTTTTGCGCATAATAGCACCAGCCCAAAAGTTTTTCCGCAAATCAATTGTTTCAGCTTGGCAGAGTGACTTTTTTTGGGTATTATCCACGGCCTATGGTGAGGTGTCCGAGTGGCTGAAGGAGCACGCCTGGAAAGTGTGTATACGTTGACGCGTATCGAGGGTTCGAATCCCTCTCTCACCGCCAGAATGTTTAAAAAGACTCAAATTGCAAAATTTGGGTCTTTTTTTTATGCTTCGATTTTTCTGCTTTTTCAAAATTATTCAGTTTCAGACAGTGAAATTATCTGCTTGTTTCTGGATTAGATTTTAAAATAACTACAGTACTTTTATTTTTTTGAATTTAAAAACTTGAACCTGAATACATCCGCTAAGTTTTAAATTCATTGGTTTTTGAATTTAAATTTATAGTTGAAAAAGCAGAGCATCTATCGCATCTGCTTCCCTAAAATTTAAATAGACAGTCAAGTTTTTAACACAGATAAAATAGGAAACATGAGATAGACTTTTTCTATTAAATTCAAAACCATATTGATAAATTCATTGACTTGAATCTCTTATTTTTCCAGCACCATCTCAAGCTTTGCTGAAAATAGCATCAATTTTTCTGACTCCCCGTTCATCTCTTGGGTTGTTAAACATGATCTTCGGGTTATGCCATCCTGCCTGTATAAATGTGAAAGTTACAGCCTGCAACAGTTCCACCCTGTTTTTAAACCACAGATGTCAACAAAAAGTCATCATCGCATGCTACAACAGTAAAAAGTGGCATAGAATTCGCAAGCTTTACAGCAGCAAACATTGTGCTATGTTAAACACAGACCTAAACAGAACAAGGAGAACAATAGGCAAAATAAACAACTGTTTAAAACTATTAATTTAAAACAATATTCTTCATTTAATCGTGCCAAAAAAGATGTTTAAAGCCAATCAGTCAAAAAACTGCTATTCGGGAGCGAGCATGAATAACAGCGCAAATTATGTCAAACAAATTAAAAATGCCAAACGTGGTGGTTATACCCCCACCATCGCCAAAGACCTCAACCGACATAAAATTCAAAAAGCCCTTAAACTTATTGAGCAGTGGAGATCTCTCGCCAACGAACTCAAACCACAAATGCAACTCGATATGGCTTTTACCCTTGAAGAATGTGCACAAGATTTAGACCGTATTTTAAGGAGCAAGTAGCACGCTTCTGCGGCACTTAACCCCCATTGATTTTAAATTCAAAACAATAGCTCGCTCTGAATGTGAGCTATTGTTGTCTTGAGCAGAAACTCGCCTCTTCCACGATGTTTAAGCGCGAAAACAAGAGCTGGATAAAAATAAAACAGCGCCCGTCGCCTACTTTTAATTGCTTATTTTTTCGCTTGCGCCCGAATTAAAAATCTGTAAAATGCAACTCCACAATGCCGGCATAGCTCAGTTGGTAGAGCAACTGACTTGTAATCAGTAGGTCCACAGTTCGAATCCGTGTGCCGGCACCATTTTCTTAGGCTCGCTATTTTAGTGGGCCTTTGTTGTTTTTATGGCGCTATTTTTTCTGCATTATTGCGTGTGTGCGGTCACTTGCACATATCTCACCCAGCCATCTTTATATAAACGTCGGCACAGCTTTGCGGTCATGGCAATCTTGATCCGGTCCAGACCTGGACTGTGCTGCGGCCAGTGCAGCTGCTGGATATATTCGGCAAATCCGTTTAACACTGGTGCAGATAAATCTTCAATCTGAATCTGGGTAAAACCGCGTTCCTGCAAACACTGCTCCAGTTGTACTGCGGTTTTCAGTTCCGGCAACGACACATCCGCCGCCTTTAATAAAGCGCGATAAGCGTGCTGTTGTAAGATATTTGAATTTAAAAACTGCGGTGACAGTATCAGGGTGTGAAAACCCAGACGGCCCTTTGAATTTAAAACCGGTTGCACGGCATCCAGAAATGAATTCAAAGCATGATGATAGGCCGCATCAATACACAGCACCACATCAAACGGCGCCAGAGACCTGAGATTTTTTAAATTTAAAAAAGACTGCGCATAGATGGGCAGTGCTGGCCAGCGCGCTTGAATCTGCTCGACACAGGTCGTTTGCAGTTCAATGGCAGTAATATTTGAGAGTTGATAATGCTGTTGCCAGTGCAACAGGCTGGCGCCCTGTCCACAGCCTAAATCGAGCAGCCGATCTGTGGATTGCAACTGGACCGCTTCGGCCAAATGATCGGCCAGCTGCTGGCATGCCGCCGGATAGTTCTGTGCAGATGAATGCCAGTAGCCCAGATTGCTCCAGGGCAACTCGGCAGGATCTCCCAAAAGCACTGCATTGATTGCATATTTATGGGAAGGAGCCTGTCGAAAAATTGCCTGAAGCCAGCGCATGAATTAGTAGCCGAGTTGGGGAGCAACCTCTACTTTAGGTTTTAAGCCCACAAACGGCAACGGTGCACCAAAAATTTCTGCAATATGCATGGCTGAAGTCACGGCTGATTCTAAAATTGGCAAGCCGTCACATGACCATGAACCACAGAAGAACACCTTGCGATCAGCGACTTTATGACGCTGTTGCAATTCTTTGTTCAGTGCCACAGTTTTTGAATCTACCACCGCACGGGTCAGGGTGACAGAAGAAATGACTTTCTTCGGATCAATAGGCGTGACCGGACGCCAGGTCTGGAACACCGGCGTTTTACCGACCAGCGATGGCTCAATCGAGTTTAGCCAGACAGTAAATTGCTGACGGGTAAACTTGCGGTCCATCATATAGCTCAGTACCGACCAGTCTTTGCGTTTTGGCGGCATCACTGTGCTATCGGTATGAATCACCAGTTCGCCCTGTTCAAACTTGAACTGCTTTAACAAGGCAATATCTTCGGCAAACTGTTCACGATCAAGGAAGTTCTCGATATTGGTGGTTGGGGTTGCCACCACCACACGGTCAAATACCGCAGTTTCACCTTCGGCATTTTTGACATAGACCTGATCATCTTGCTGGCGAATATGGGTGATGGGTGAACCACTCTTGATATGAATACCTTCAATCAGCTTATTCACCAGCGCCGGAGTGCCGCCCTGAATACGCAACAGCGCATCACCATCGGTCAATTGACGCAGGAAGGTCAACAACGGCTTCGCTGGCCATTCGCCAATGGTTTTTGGGTTACAGGTACAGATGGTGTACAACACCGGCATGACCGCGCCATGCCAGAACACTTCTTCAATTTCATTCTGGTTGATGAACTCGGCCAGGGTAATGTCCTGATTCTTCGACCGGAAGAATTTAACAATTGCCGTTTTTAACTGCAACATGCCTTTAACCAGACGCCAGCCGTATTGCTGCAAGCCTTTACGGTTATTGATAATCGGGAAATTCCCGATACGCGTACGCGAGGTGGTTAACCAGGTTTCGGTCCGGTCTTCAAACAACCAGCTACAGGCCATATAGGTCCGTACCGGGAAGGTCGGAATACCCAGATAAGTGGCTAAACTGAGCGTATTTTTCCACAAATGCGGATTCATGACCCGCAGCGGTGCATCAATTAAACCGCCTTCAAACTCAGTACTGTGGCTGTCCATTCCACGTCCAGGCAGAGCTTCAAAAATTGTAATGTTATGCCCTGCATCTTTAAGAATTCTTGCGGTAGCTAGCCCAGCCATGCCACTACCGATGACTGCAATATCCAAAACGTCTTATCCGTTAATGAAAACATTGACCGAAATTATGAACCATGCCTTGCCAAAATGAGCTATTAAAAACTACCAGATTCACCCTTTTTACAAAGTGTAATAAAGTTCTAAAATGCCACTTCTGTTACATTTTTTAACGTCTTTCCAAGCCCCTTGTAAATATAAGAAATACCTAAAATTTTATTTATTAATTTTTAAAAATCATTTAAAAACAATAGATATAAATTAACCATTTTTAGAATAATTGTTTTACAAAGCGCCTGCTTTCCTTTAGTATACGCCCCACACAAGAATGACAACCACATCACATAAAATCATTACAGATAATGATACAAATGAGATAAAACAAGAAACTTAACAGCGCAATAACAAGAAAGCCTCTGATTTTTATCAGAGGCTTTTTTCTTTTAGCAGCAGGATCGCTGAATCCTTAGCTTTGCAGCGGAATTTGGCCAAACTTACCAGAATGAAAGTCATCAAAGGCCTGAATAATTTCCTGTTTGCTGTTCATCACAAAAGGCCCATAGCCTTGAATTGGCTCATTTAATGGTTCACCGGTCAGAATTAAAAACTGTGTTTCCTGCTGCGCCTGCAACTGAATGGTCGGCTCGGCATCGCGGGCAAACATCACGATGGAACTGTCCTGCACCTGTTGAGTGCCATTCACCAGCAGCTCACCTTTTAGCACCACCAGCAGGACATTGTGAGTCACCGGGACATGCACAAAGGTTTGCGCATCTTTGTGCAAGCTGCCATCCCAGACATTGACCGGACTAAAGGTCTGTGCCGGTCCGGTGTGGCCTAAATAGTCCCCGGCAATCACCCGAAGGTGCCCCGCGGCATCGTCCAGTTCAATCCGGGGAATATCGGCAGCGGCAATGGCCTGATAACGCGGCGCAGTCATTTTGTCTTTGGCTGGCAAATTGACCCAGAGCTGGACCATTTCAAACAGTCCACCGGCTTCGGCAAAATCGGCAGAATGAAACTCTTCATGCACCACGCCGGCACCGGCTGTCATCCACTGCACATCACCAGTCTGAATAGTGCCCCCGCCACCGGCCGAATCTTGATGGGTGACGGCACCCTGATAAGCCAGAGTCACGGTTTCAAAGCCACGATGCGGATGTGACCCCACACCACGCTGCGCTTTCGTCGCCTCAAACGGATAAGGCGCAGCATAGTCGAGCATTAAAAACGGGCTAATGGCCTGACCTAAACGGTCATAAGCAAACAGGTTCTGCACCGGAAAACCATCACCGACCCAGTGCATATTTTTGTTTCGATATAAACCAATTATTTTTTTCATACTGACCTGCGCCTGCAAGGAGAATTGATCGTTTCATGTTAAGCCTTTGCGGTGCAGCTACCTAGTGCAAATCTGGCATACTGCATTGCAAGAATGGGATAATCCGGGCGCATCCGGATTCTGCTGCTTTCTCTTTCAACAGACATAAAAAAATCCAGAACCGGAGTTCTGGATTTTCATCAGAAGATAAATGCAACTGGATTAGATTTTACCGACCAGGTCGATTGACGGTGCAAGCGTTGCTTCCCCTTCTTTCCATTTTGCCGGGCAAACTTCACCTGGGTGTGCATGGACATATTGCGCTGCTTTGACTTTACGTAGCAGTTCCTGGGCATCACGGCCGATACCGCCAGCGTTAATTTCAACGATCTGGATGGTACCTTCAGGGTCAATTACGAAAGTACCACGGTCAGCCAGACCTTCAGCTTCAATTAACACCTCAAAGTTTTTTGCCAGAGTCCAGGTCGGATCGCCGATCAGTGGATACTGGATTTTGCCAATCACGTCTGAAGTATCGTGCCAAGCTTTATGGGTGAAGTGGGTATCGGTTGATACGCCGTAAATTTCAACGCCCATTTTCTGGAATTCAGCATAATGATCAGCCAGATCGCCTAATTCGGTTGGACAGACAAAGGTAAAGTCTGCAGGATAGAAAAATACCACCGACCATTTACCGATCATGTCCTGCTCAGACACTTCAATGAACTGACCATTCTGGTAAGCAGTAGCGTTAAAGGCTTTCACTTGGGTATTGATTAAACTCATTCTGTATTCCTCAGTGCGTTGTGGGGATTGCTTATCTTGTGAAGCTAGAATACAAAACCAAGATAAATCGGTAAAACAGTACTTTTTTATAAAAATAATCGGAAATACAGATTTAAATATTCTATCTCAATTGAAGTTTTTATCGCTTTCTTCAATTGATCGGTCCTACTTTTCTAACCGGCAATAAAAAACCCTTTGCCAAAACAAAGGGTTTTTATCAATTATTGTACAATTTAAAACGGATATACACACCAAAATAAGATTAATACATATATTTCATTAACTTATATCATTATGTAATGTATTTTGTAAAAATTCAATGAGAAATTGCTTAAAAATTTACACTTTTTT
>Ga0172372_10000254_pt1 | contig 83043 bp, 81 predicted proteins | sample LakKiv5m_2_FD_114544 | JGI IMG/M metagenome (GOLD analysis project Ga0172372, IMG submission 114544) | Freshwater microbial communities from Kabuno Bay, South-Kivu, Congo - kab_092012_9.5m | ecosystem: Environmental > Aquatic > Freshwater > Lake | place: Democratic Republic of the Congo... | reverse complement strand
GTCTGAAGACAGTGCTCGAGTCGCGAAATCGGAAACCCACCGTCGTCGGACGACAGATGACGAAGCTGTTCCATGATGCGATCGGGAACCATCGATTGAGTGACCTTCAGGCACTCCATGATCGAAGCCCATTCCTCGCGGGTGGAATCCTCGAATCTGGTGAAGGTGGCCTTGCTTCGTCCGTTGGCATCGATGGTCATGTCGTCTCCTCGCGATCCCCGACGACATCTTGGCATTCGACTCTCCTCGTCGGGCGCCGGGAGGTGAGCCACCCGGTCGGTTGCGGTGGGCCAGCGCGGTGACAGTCGGCGTGCTGGCGGGCGGGACGGGCATCTCCGTTGGGGTCGAGTGTCCGTTGATCCCCAACACGCGCGGGGCATCCTCGGTATGTTGTCGCCGTGCGGCGCATCTGCGAGAGACCCGGTTGTGGTCGTCCCGTCGTCGTGGTGTACGGGATGGGCTCGCCGTCCGACGCCTCCGCACCCGTGCTCTGGCTCGAAGCCTGGGACCCCGATTCCGGTCGGGCGGTGCCCCCGTCGGCCAGAGGGGCGGTGTGTCAGCGTCACGGAGATGCCATGGCTCCGCCCCGGGGCTGGACGCTGGAGGATCGCCGCGAGGCGGTGCCGCGGTTGTTCAAGCCCAAGTTGGTCGCCGGCGGTGGTCCGGAGAAGGCACCGAGTGCGAAGTCGCCGGCCGGGAAGTCTCCGTCGGAGAAGGTGGAAGTCGAGAAGAAGGGTCGGCGCGCCCGCGGGGGCGATTTGCCCCGACCCAAACTCTTCACCGAACAGAAGGTCGTTGGGCAGAAGGTCGTTGGGCAGAAGGTCGTTGGGCAGACCGTCGTTGGGCAGACCGTCGTTGGGCAGACCGTCGTTGGGCAGACCGTCGTTGGGCAGACCGTCGTTGGGCAGAACGACGAGAGTCAGAACGACGTTGGTCCGAACGACGCAGGGTCCGGTCAGTCGGCGCCGAAGCCCGAGGTGGCTGATACGACATCAGAACCCCGGCTCGATCAGGTCACGGTGGAGGAGATCGGCGACGAACCGGCCGGCCCGGTCGACCTACCGCCGGACTCGACCAAACCGTGGATCCCGTTCTTCGACCCCGACGACGATCTCGGGGGTGCGTTGGACGCGACCGGTCCGCTGCTCCGCGAGGCGTTTCGTCCGCGCGGCTCGAATCGTCGCCGCGACGATTCGGTCGGCTGAACGGACTCCTCGTGGATCTGCGCATCGAGGTCGACCTTCCGTACCCCGTTCCCGAGGTCGTGGCCGTCGTGGAGGATCTCGCGCACTACTCGTCGTGGATGACCCTCGTGCACTCGGTGGTGTCCGACGGAGACGAGGCGTGGTCGGTGGAACTGCGTGGTCGCGTCGGTCCGCTCACTCGTTCGAAACGACTCCGCATGGTGAGAACCGTCCACGAAGCGGATCGGGTTCGCTTCGAGCGACGCGAGGTCGGACCACGGCGACACTCGGAGTGGACTCTCGAGACGACGTGGTGCGCCGTCGACGTCGGCACCCGGGTGACCATGGAACTTCGATACGGCGGACGACTCTGGTCGTCGATGATCGAGCGGGTGTTGCACGACGAGGTGGACAAGAGCAAGGTTCGCCTCGACGAGTACGTGGCCGGGCGACGGACCTGAGCGGTTGCGCCGAGTGGGCGAGGGTTCAGTGAGCCGCCCAGGCCGACATCCGTCCGTCGGGACGTCGGATCAGTTGGAGACGTAGTCCGAAGCACTCCGACAGCGCGTCGTCGTCGAGAGTCGTCCCGATGGGACCGGATCGAAGAACCGATCCCTCGCGGAGCAGGAGGACGTGCGTCATGCCCGGGGGAACCTCGTCGAGATGGTGGGTCACCAGAACGAGAGGCGGAGCCGTTGGGTCGGCGACCAGTTCGGTCAGGGCTCGCACGAGTTGTTCGCGACCCCCGAGGTCGAGTCGGGCACTGGGTTCGTCGAGAATCACCACGCCCGGGTCGTTCATGAGTGCGCGAGCCAGGAGCACCCGCTGTTGTTCGCCCGACGAGAGCGAACCGAAGGTGCGCAAGGCCAGCGTTCCCACCCCTCGACGTTCGAGACATTCGCGAGCCCGTCGTCGGTCGACGTCGTCGTATCGATGCCACCATGGTTCGAGTGCGGCGTTCTTGGCCGTCATGACGACGTCGAGCACCATCGACTCCGGGCGCAGTTGTTCGGCGAACGAAGCCGACACCCAGCCGATTCGGCGTCGAAGAGTGCGCACGTCGGTGCGGCCCAACGTCTCTCCCAACACCTCCACGTCGCCACGAGTCGGATGATCGTGCAGCGCGGCGATGCGCACGAGGGTCGTCTTGCCCGACCCGTTGGGTCCGAGCACCAACCACCTCTGACTGGCCTCGACGCGTAGCGACACGTCGTTCACGATCGTGCGTCCGTCGCGCACCACCGAGATCTGGCGCAGGTCGAGGGAGGGGTTGGCCGGGGTCGAGGGCATGGGGCGGCGGGATGGCGCAACACGTGCGCCTGAGCAGGGCGACTGCGAGTGACCGTAACACAATCGCAACATCGGATACCCTCTGGCGGATGTCCCGTCGCCCCGTGCGCCCAGCGTCGTTGCTCCGTTCGTCGGTGGTCGCGGCTCTGCTCCTGGGTTCCGGACTCGTGGCCCTACCGGCCGCGACACTCGCCTCCACGCTCGATTCCTCCGACGCCGCCGCCGAACGGGCAGCCGCCGAGATCCAGGCGGCGCGCGACCGAGCCAACGCGGCCGCCGAAGCCATGTTCGACGCCGAATCCGCGCTCGACACCCTGACGATCGACGAACAGAACACCGCTCTCGAGGTCGCCGCTCTCGAGGAGAAGGCCTCGCAGTTGCAGGTGGACGTGCAAGAGGTCGCCGTGCAACGTTTCATCTCGGGTCGTCCGGGTATCCCGTTGCTCGGCGGACTGGAGGGCCCCACCGCGCAGGCCCAGGTCGACGTGTTGTTGTCGATCATCACCGACACCTCGCAGGTGTCGCTCGACGAATACGCCGCGGTGGCCGACGATCTGCAGGACAAGCGCCGGCAGCTCGCCAAGGCCAAGGAACGCACCGCCAAGGCGATCGAGGACTACGCCGCACTGAAGGTGAAGGCCGAGGCCGAGGTGAAGAAGTTGCAGGAGATCGAGGCCAAACGTCTCGCCGACGAAAAGGTGCGCAAGATCCTCGAAGCCCAACGCGCCGCTCAGCAGGCGGCGGCTGCGGCGGCCGCGGCGGCCCGTGCCGGTTCCTCGGGATCCTTCAGCGTCAACACCGGTGCCGGCAACACCGGCGCCCGTCGCGCGGGTTCGGCGGGATTCGACGAGAACGGCTTCTACTTCGACTCGTCGATCGTGTGTCCGGTGTCCGGTTCCACCGGATTCAGCGACACCTGGGGCGCGCCGCGCAGTGGTGGGCGCCGCCACGAAGGGGTCGACATGATGGCGTCCACGGGCACGCCTCTCGTGGCGGTGGTGTCAGGGAGGGTGAGTTTCTCGGTCACGCGTCTCGGCGGGCTGTCGGCCTACGTGTACGGCTCGAACGGCAACATGTACTTCTACGCCCATCTCAGCGCGTGGGAGGGCTCGAGCCGCGGGGTCACCCAAGGCGACGTCATCGGCTACGTGGGCGACTCGGGCAACGCGACCGGCACCCCTCACCTGCACTTCCAGTTGCATCCGGGTGGTGGACGCCCGATCAACCCCTATCCGTCGGTCCGCGCCGCTTGCTGAACGACGGTCCGCGTCTGCGAACCTTGCGTCCGTGACGTCCGATCGCCTGGGCTCCGCACTCGCCGCACTCCTCGGCGTGCCATCGGTCGAGAATCTCACCCGACTGAGTGGCGGTGCGTCGCGCGAGACATGGCGACTCGAAGCCGATGGTCGCCGTTTCGTTCTGCAGCGGCAACGCGAGGGCGACGTTCGCGACATGAGTGTCGAGGCGCGCGTGCTCCGAGCCGCGCATTCGGCCGGCGTCCCGGTGGCCGAACTCGTGGCGTCGGGGGCTCCGACCGACGGCGGACCGGCCGCCGACATCGGGGGAGCATTCATGTTGCTCTCATGGGTCGACGGCGAGACGATCGCCCGCAAGATCCTGCGCGACGACGACTTCGCGACCGCCCGCCCCCGGCTCGTGGGCGACATGGCAACGGCTCTCGCTCGTCTGCACCTCATCGATCCCGACGAGGTGGCCGGACTTCCCTCCACCGATCAGGTGCGGCAATACCGCGCTTCGCTCGACTCGTTGAACGAACTGTTGGGTCAATCGCACCCGGCCTTCGAACTCGCGTTCCGGTGGTTGGACGCCAACCGCCCACCGATCACCGCACAACGCGTGGTGCACGGCGATTTTCGGCTCGGCAACCTGATGATCGGACCCGACGGATTGCGGGCGGTTCTCGACTGGGAACTCGCGCACGTCGGCGACCCGATGGAGGATCTCGGTTGGTTGTGCGTGCGCGCGTGGCGGTTCGGTTCGAAGGAGCCAGTGGCCGGAGTCGGGCAGTACGACGAGTTGATCGATGCCTACTCGCGAGCCAGTGGCATCGACGTCGATCCCGATGTGGTTCGATGGTGGGAGGTTCTCGGCACCCTGAAGTGGGGAATCATGTGCATGCTGCAGACCAGTGCGCACCTCACCGGGGTTTCCCGGAGTCACGAACTGGCGGCCATCGGTCGTCGGGTCTGCGAGAACGAGTACGACCTCTTCCTCGCCATCGGTGACCGTTTCGCGAGCATCGTGGGGGGCGGTCGCCGATGAACGACGAGACGACGCCGAACACTCCGCACGACGTGCCGTCGGTGGAGCAGATCGTGCAGGCGGTACGGGAATGGGTCGAGCGCGATCTCATACCCGCCACCTCGGGCCGCATCCAGTTCCACGGTCGGGTGGCGGCCAACATGCTCGCCGTCGTCGAACGCGAACTCGCACTCGGACCCGATCAGCGACGCGCTCACGCCGAACGACTCGCCGGACTCGGAGTGCAGTCGGACGCCGCGTTGGCCGCGGCCATCCGCGAGGGTTCGCTCGACCATCGACTCGACGACGTCGTCGAGTCGGTTCGCGCCTCCGTCGAGGACAAATTGCGAGTGGCTAATCCGTCGTATTTCGCGACGTGATGCGCACCGGCTGGCCGGCTGCCAGCTGACCGCACGCCGCGGCGATGTCGGTGCCCCTGTTGCGACGAACCGTGGCGTTAACTCCGAGCGCCTCCAGCTGATCGCGGAATCCCTCGACCTTGGCCCGGATGCTGCCGCGCACCTCGTAACCGGGAGTGGGGTTGAGCGGGATCAGATTCACGTGCGCGGGTAGCGGCAACGAGTGGCACAGCCGCGAGAGCTGCACCGCGTCCTCCGGACGATCGTTGACGTCGGCGATCATCGCCCACTCGAAGCTGAGACGGCGTCCCTTGGCGTTCAGATAGTCGGCGCAGGCGTCCATCAACTTGGCGATCGGATACCGACGGTTGATGGGAACCAGCGCGTCGCGCAGGTCGTCGTTGGCGGCGTGCAGACTCACGGCCAGATTGACGGGCAACGGACGCTCGGCGAGACGCTCGATGCCAGGAATGATTCCCACGGTGCTCACGGTGAGGTGACGGGCCGACATACCGACGTCGTCGTGGAGTCGCGTCAGCGAGTTCCAGACGGCTTCCTCGTTCGCCAATGGTTCGCCCATGCCCATGTAGACGACGTTGCTCACGCGTCGGTCGAGGGTTCGCGCGCGTCGAGCGGCACGGATGACCTGCTCCACGATCTCGCCGGTCGTGAGGTGCCGGGTGAAGCCGGCCTGGCCGGTGGCGCAGAAGCCACAAGCCATCGCGCAGCCGGCTTGTGTGCTGACACACACCGTGGCCCGGTCGGGATAGAGCATGAGCACCGTCTCGATGCGGGCCCCGCCGTCGAGCGACCACAGGAACTTCACGGTGTCTCCGTTGTCCGACAACACCTCGTCGACCTCTTGGAGCGCGGCGGGCAACGCCGAGGCGAGGCGGGTGCGCACCGCCTTCGGAAGCGACGTCACCTCGGAGGGCTCGGCGAGTTCCCGATACAGGCCGTGCCAGATCTGGTCGATGCGATACCGGGGCTCGCCGTCGAGGAGACCGGCGAGCTCGTCGCGCGTGGCGTCGTAGAGCGTGGTCATCCGAACGACTCGGCCGCCAAACTGGAGTAGTCCTGCATGCGTCGACGCAGCACGTCGATGCTCGCGTTCCAGAAGTCGACCGACGCCACGTCGAGGCCGAAGGCCGCTCCCAATTCCTCGGCGGTGTCCATGCCGGCGCGCGAGAGCAAGGTGTCGTACCCCGCACGGAAACGAACGGGATCGTCGCGATAGCAGGAGAACAATCCCAAGCCGAACAACAGGCCATAGGTGTAGGGCCAGTTGTAGAAGTGGCTGCCGTAGTAGTGGGGCTTCACGATCCACATGTAGGGATGAGCGGTCGTCTGATCGAGGCCGTCGCCGTAGGCGGCGGCCTGGGCCTCGCGCATCATCTCGTCGAGTTCGCCGGCTCCGAGCGTGCGTCGTTGGCGACGAGCGAACACCTCGGTCTCGAACAAGAAGCGACTGTGGATGTCGACGACCACCTGGTTCGAACCCACGAGGTCGATGTCGAGCAGGGCGAGTCGGTCGCGTCCCTCGAGACGCGAGAGACCGGCCTCGACCACCAGGGTCTCGCAGAAGATCGAGGCCGTCTCGGCGAGAGCCATCGGCAGTCGCTTCTGCAACGCCGTCCGTGCGGCCAGCTGGGTGTTGTGGTAGGCATGGCCGAGTTCGTGGGCCGTGGTCTGGGTCGACTCCAGCGATCCGCTCCAGTTGAGCAGGATCAGCGATCGGTCGCCGACGAACGGCATGCAGAAAGCACCGCCCACCTTGCCCTCGCGCGGCGGCGCGTCGAGCCACGACTCCTCGATGGCCCGGTCGACCAGACGACCCAGCGACGGACTGAAGTCGGCGAAGGCTCGGCGCACCAGATCGATCGAGTCGGTCCAGTCGATCTCGCTCGCCGAATCGGGAAGTGGCGCCACCAGATCCCACCAGGGGAGTCCCTTCGACTCGCCCGACGGTCCCACGTGTCCGTGCAGTCGCGCCTTGGTGCGCATCCACGACCGGAAGTCCGGCAACGACGACACGATGGCGGTCTGCATGGCCTCGAACACCGCCGGGCTCACGCTGTTGGCGAACATCGAGGCGTCGAGGGGCGAACGCCAACGCCGGCGCCGGTTCACCGAGTTGGCCTCGCCCTTGATCGAGTTCATGGCGGCGGCGCAGGGCGTGGACACCTCGGGCCAGGAGGCGATCTCGGCGTCGTAGGCCGCGCGACGCACCGACGGATCGGAATGCGTGGCGAGTCCCCGCACGGCCGGCATGGGGAGGCGCTTGGTCCCGTCGGGCAAGGTCACTTCGGCCGACAGTTGCGAGGTCACGTCGGAATGGAGACGCCCCCACGCCGAGGATCCGGTGGTCGACAGTTCGGCGAAGAGTCCTTCCTCGGCCTCGGACATCTGATGCTCGGCGCGTTCGGCCAGTCGAGTCAACGGACCGACGTGCTCGCGACACACTTCGTTGGCGCTCGACAGTGCCTCGACGCCCTGGTCGGCGGCGAACTCGGCGAGGCGGGCCAGCAATGGAGTGACGCGCGACCCGAGAACCTCGATCTCCGAGAGCAGCGACTGGGCGCGTTCGTCGCGCGTGTTGGTTGCCACCGTCGCGTACACGTAGGCCTCGAGTATCTCGAGATCGGCCACCACCCGATTGAAACCGTTGATGGCCTCCTGTGCTCTCTGGCCGGCCAGGTCGGCGGGGAGGGGATCGCGATCGCCGCGGCCACGGATGTCGTTGTCGTCGAAGAGATGTTCGAGGCGACCCACCTCGGCCGACAAGCGTTCCATCGAGTCAACGAACGTCCGACTCTCGAGCGATTCGTGCACGTCGGACACGCTCCAGATGGGCAGCGATTCGTTGACGGTGTCGGTCATGGTGTTCCCTTCACTGTGTCGACCGGCTTAACGTCTCCGACGTAGGCGCGATCGGCCCGATGCAAACGGAAGCCCAGTTTCTCGTACATGCGCACGGCCTCGGTGTTCGAGGCGTCGACGTACAGCATCGCGGTGGTGATGCCGCGATCGGAGAGATTGGCCAGGGCCGCCACGGTGATTCCGCGTCCGAGACCCCGACCGTGGAAGTCGGGATCGACGGCGATCACGTAGATCTCGCCGAGCGCCGGCTCGGTGTCGGAGTGAACCTTGGTCCAGCAGAAGGCCGCCATCCGATCGTCGATCTCGTGGATCACGAATCCGGACGGATCGAACCAGGGTTGGGCCATCCGCGACGACAGGGTGACGTGGTCCCAGCCGCCCTGCTCCGGGTGGGTGACGAAGGCGCGGTTGTTCACCCGCAACCACTCGTCCTCGTCACGACCCTTCACGAACGTGCGCACCTCGACGACAACCGAGAGGTCGGCCGCCGAGAGCGGAAGCGAACGGCGCATCTGGTGCAGGAGACGCCCGGGCGCCATTCCGACGGTCGCCGCGACGGCATCGTGCGCGATGGTGGGTTCGAAGACCCACCAATGCACGTGTCCGCCCCCGGTGTTGGAGACGACATCGAGAGCCGCGTCCAGCAGTTCGGGTCCGATGACGTTCATTTCGTACCGGTGGTGGGGATGCACCACGAGTTCGACCGACCACGAGTCGTGACCTCGGCTCACCTGGGCGTAGGCGACGGGGTGCTCGTGACCGGGCTCCCACGCCACCAGACCGGCGAAACCCTCGCGACCGCCGTCGACCAGGTCGAGCCACAGGTGATCGGAGAGCGGTCGATGGCCGTCGGCTCGCTCGGCGTCGCGCAGGAGGTCGCGCACGATCGCAATGTCGGCGGGATTCATCTGGCGCTTGATGTCGAGAACCCGCATGTTTCCACGCTACCCGTGGGTCGAGGCCGCACTAGGTTCGCGAGGATGGTGGTCGCACCGCGTTCGAAGAAGGCTCGGGCCGAGCGCACGGTGGAGATCGAGCGACGCCTCGTGGCGGCCTACCCGGTGGCCGTGTGCGAACTCGAACACCGCGATCCCTACGAGCTGTTGGCCGCCACCATCTTGTCGGCCCAGTGCACCGACGTTCGGGTGAACATGGTGACTCCCGCGCTCTTCGAGCGCTATCCCGACCCGGCGTCGCTCGCCGTGGCCGAGCCCTCCGAACTCGAGACCATCATCCGCTCGACCGGCTTCTACCAGAGCAAGGCGCGCAACCTCATCGGCATGGCGCGCGGTCTCGTCGATCGCTTCGGGGGCGAGGTGCCCACCGAACTCGACGATCTCGTCACGTTGCCCGGGGTCGGTCGCAAGACCGGCAACGTGGTGCGCAGCGTGGTGTTCGGCCTCCCGGGTCTGCCGGTCGACACGCACGTCGGTCGACTCTCGCGACGGCTCGGCATCACCAAGCACACCGATCCCGTGAAGGTGGAACTCGAACTGAACGAGTACCTGCCGGGCGAGAAGTGGGGAACCTTCAGTCTCCGCTTGATCCTGCACGGACGACGGGTGTGCGACGCCCGCAAGCCGCGATGCGGCGACTGCGTGCTGGCCGACATCTGTCCGTCGGCCGGCCGCGCCTGACGCCCGAGACCATGCCCGGGATCACGCCCGGGGATCATGCCCGGGGATCATGCCCGGGATCATGCCCGGGATCACGCTCGAGTTGTGGCGGAATCGAACCGTCAGCCGGCGAGGCGGGCCGCACGAGCGAGAGCACGTTGGGCGATGCGCAGCGACCGCTCCGCCTCGTGGATCGCCGACAGGAGATCGGCGAGGTTCTCGCCCAGACCGACCGCGCCCATGTCGCGCACCCTTTCGTAGTAGCGGTCGGTGCCGTCGGCCATCACCGAGAGTTCGGCGGCCAGAGTCGAGATGCGCGATCGATCGGTCACGCGGCGACCCTACTCGTGGGTCGGTGCCGGACGCTCCGGCGAATGGTCGCGGTGCGCAAACCGCCCCGAGCCGTCGCGGGACCCTCGGTAGCCTCGGGTCGTGGCCCGCGTCGAAGTTCGCGACGATCTTTCCGCTCTCGAGGGTTACCACTCGCCCCAGGTGTCGGTGTCGGTGCGGCTCAACACCAACGAATCCCCATTCGGTCCGCCGGAGGATTTCGTGCGGTCGCTGGCCGAGACGGTGGCCGACATCGACTGGAACCGCTATCCGGATCGCTCGGCGCGTCGGCTGCGCGAGGCGATCGGGTCGTTGCACGGCGTCGGGCCCGAGCGCGTCTTCGCCGCCAACGGGAGCAACGAGGTGTTGCAGACGATCCTGCTCGCCTTCGCCGGCCCGGGGCGTTCCGTTCTGACCTTCGAACCCACCTACCAACTTCACGGCCACATCGCCCGCCTCACCGGCGCCTCGGTGATCGAAGTCCCTCGTCGTGACGACTTCTCGCTCGACCTCGACGTCGCCCTCGCGGCGATCGACCGGCACCGTCCCCATGTCGTGTTCGTCTGCTCGCCGAACAATCCGACCGGTCGCGTCGAGAGCCCGGACGTCGTGCGGCGCATCGCGGCCGGGTCTCCGGGTTTGGTGGTGATCGACGAGGCCTACGGGCAGTTCGCTGACTGGTCGGCCGACGAGTTGGTCGCCGACGATTCGTCCGTCGTGGTGGTGCGCACCTTCTCCAAGACGTGGAGCATGGCCGCGGCACGCCTCGGTTACGTGGTGGCTCCGGCTTGGTTGGTGTCCGAACTCGACAAGGTCGCCCTTCCGTACCACCTCGACGCGTTCAAGCAAGAGGCCGGTGTGCTGGCGGTCGGGTTCCGGGCCGAGATGGCGGCGCGGGTGGCCACGGTCGTCGCCGAACGCGAACGAGTGGTCGGCGGTTTGTCCGCTCTCGACGTCGAGGTGTTCCCGAGTGGCGCGAACTTCGTGTTGTTCCGTCCGCGGGGGGTCGGCGGGCGCGAGGCCTGGGAGGGTCTCCTCGCGCGCGACGTGTTGGTTCGCGACTGCTCGGGCTGGCCGCGGCTCGACGGTTGTCTCCGCGTCACGATCGGAACCCCGATCGAGAACGACGCGTTCCTCGCGGCCCTCACGGAGGTGCTGCCATGACTGGTGACAGGAGGGCCTCGCGTTCGCGGGCCACCAACGAGACCCGAATCGAGATCTCGATCGACCTCGACGGGACCGGATCCACCACGGTCTCGACCGGTCTTCCCTTCTACGACCACATGTTGTCGCAGGTCGGCAAGCACGGCGGTTTCGATCTCACGATTCGGGCTGAGGGCGATCTGCACATCGATTCGCATCACACCGTCGAGGATGTGGCGATCGCTCTCGGTGAGGCCTTCCGCGAGGCGCTCGGTGACAAAGCCGGAGTGCGGAGGTTCGCGAGCGGTCTGTTCCCGCTCGACGAGGCTCTCTGCGAGATCGCACTCGATTTGTCGGGTCGCCCCTTCGTGGTGTGGGACGTCGCGATTCCCGAGTGTCTTCCGCTCGGCGATCCGCCGTTCGATCCGCAGTTGGCCGAGCACGCCGTGTCGTCGTTCGCGACGGCGGCCGGAATCACCCTTCACGTCGCCCTCAAGCACGGTCGCAACGTGCACCACATCGTCGAGTGCGTGTTCAAGGGTCTCGGTCGTTGCCTGCGCGACGCCGTGCGCGTCGAGGGTGGCGGAGTGCCGTCCACCAAGGGCGTTCTGTGACCGCAGGCTCGGACGCGCCCTTCGTCGCGGTCCTCGACTACGGCATCGGCAATCTGCGCTCGGCCGAGAAGGCCCTGCAGAGGGTCGGCGCCGATGCCCGGCTGGTGACCTCCGTCGGGGAGGCCCGGCGGGCCGAGGCGGTGGTGCTACCCGGGGTCGGCGCGTTCGGAGCGTGCATGGGCGCTCTTCGCGAATCGGGGCTCGAGCCGGCGGCGCTCGAGGGGGTCGAGTCGGGTCGGCCGTTCCTCGGTATCTGCGTCGGTATGCAGATGCTCTTCTCGGCCAGCGACGAGACCCCGGAAGTCGCCGGCCTCGGGGTCATTCCCGGACGGGTTCGTTGGATCGAAGGTGACGTGAAGCGTCCGCAGATGCAATGGAACCGCCTCGTCGTCGAACGCGACGATCGGTTGTTCGCCGGGTTGGGTGACGACGCGTGGGTGTATTTCGTGCATTCGCTGCACGGGGTCCCCGACGAACCGACGGCGACGGTGGCGACGTGCGAGTACGGGGGACGAGTGAACGCCGCCTTCCGCGCGGGCAACGTCGTCGCCACCCAGTTCCATCCCGAGAAATCGGGAACGACCGGGCTCGCGATCCTGGGCAACTTCGTCGGGGCGATCCGCGATGCCCGTTGATCTCTACCCGGCGATCGATCTGCGCGCGGGTCGGGTGGTGCGACTTCGTCAGGGTGACTACGCCGACGAGACGGTGTACGGCGACGATCCGGTGGTCGTCGCCGAGTCGTTCGCGCGCGCGGGGGCGACGTGGATCCACGTGGTCGACCTCGACGCGGCGCGCACGGGCGATCCGACCAATCGACCGATCATCGCCCGGGTGACCGAGGCGGTGGCGGGTCGCGCCCGGGTGCAGACCGGGGGAGGGGTGCGAACGGTTGAGGACGCGATGGCGTTGAGCGCGTCCGGCGTCGCCCGCGTGGTGATGGGATCGGCGGCAGTGGCCGATCCGTCGTTGGTGAGTCGCGTGGCCGACCTCGTCGACGTGGCCGTCGGCCTCGACCATCGTGACGGCGAAATCGCCGTGCACGGCTGGACGGCGGGGTCGGGACTCGCTCTCGGCGACGCCCTCGATCGCTTTCCGCGGGCCGCGGCGTTCGTGATCACCGACATCGCGCGCGACGGCATGCTCGCCGGTCCCGACGTCGCGGGGCTCGCCTGGGCCGCGGCGCGCACCGACGTTCCGGTGATCGCCTCGGGCGGCGTCTCGTCGCTCGCCGACGTCGAGACCCTCGCCGCGGTGCCGGGACTCGCCGGCGTGATCACGGGCAAGGCGATCTACGAGGGTCGCTTCACCGTGGCCGAGGCCCTCCTCCGCCTGCGCGTCGACGATCGGGGCGAATCGTGAAGGTCGCGCGCGTGATTCCGTGTCTCGACGTCACCGACGGCCGCGTGGTGAAGGGAACCAACTTCGTGGACCTTCGCGACGCCGGGGATCCGGTGGAGTTGGCCGAGCGTTACGACCGCGAGGGAGCCGACGAGATCGTGTTCCTCGACATCACCGCGTCCAGTGACCGACGCGCGACGATGGTCGACGTCGTGGCTCGCACCGCCGAGCAGGTTTTCATTCCGCTCACCGTTGGTGGCGGGATACGCGGAGTCGACGACGCGCGGCGGATGCTGCGCGCCGGTGCCGACAAGGTCAGCGTGAACACCTCGGCGGTCCAGGATCGCCAGTTGATTCCGAGCATCGCCGAGGAATTCGGCAACCAATGCGTCGTGTGCGCCATCGACGCCAAGCGACGGTCCGACGGCACCTTCGAGGTCTTCCTGCACGGCGGTCGGACACCCACCGGAATCGACGCGGTGGCGTGGGCCGTCGAGGCGTCGCGCTCGGGTGCCGGGGAGATCCTTCTCACGTCGATGGATCGCGACGGCACCAAGTCGGGTTTCGATCTCGTTCTCACGAGAGCGGTGGCCGATGCGGTCGGAGTGCCGGTGATCGCGTCGGGCGGGGTCGGCGAACTCGACCACCTCGTCGCCGGCATCGTCGAAGGGGGCGCCGATGCGGTCCTGGCGGCGTCGATCTTCCACTTCGGCGAGCACACGGTCGTCGAAGCCAAGGCCCGGATGGCGGCCGCCGGCATCGTCGTGCGACCCGTCTGAGTCGACGACCGTGGATCGTCCCACCTGATGCGACCGGCACGATGCGACTGACGGAGACCCTCGGAACCGGCCGGAACGGGGTCACGGTGATCGACGGTGGCCTCTCGACCGAGTTGGAGCGACGGGGAGTCGACACGAGAGGCGCGTTGTGGACCGCGGAGCCGTTGCTGCGCGCCGACGGCTCGATCGAGCGCGCGCACGAGGCGTTCGCGCGGGCCGGTGCCGAGATCGTCGTCACCTCGTCGTACCAACTCGGCCTCGATTGGCTGGAAGGTGGGGGAATGGAACCGCGGGCGGCCCGCGACCTGATGATCGAGAGCACGCGGGCGGCCCAACGCGGAGTCTCGGGCGCCGCGCTGATCGCGGCATCGGTCGGGCCATTCGGTGCGGGTCGGGCCGACGGCGGCGAGTACACCGGCGACTATCGCGATCGACTCGACGACGTGCGCCGGCATCACGAGCGGAAGATTCCCGTGTTGCTGTCGACGGAACCAGATCTGGTCGCCGTCGAGACGATTCCGCTGCTGGACGAACTGGAGATCGTGCTCGAGGTGCTCGACGGACTCGGCTCGCCGCCGGCGTGGTTCTCGCTCGGATGTCGCGACGGTGAGACGACGCACGGTGGCGATCCGCTCGACCGGGTCGGCTCGATGGTGTCGGGGTATCGGGGACCCGTGGCGGTGGGTGTGAACTGCAGCGCTCCGGAGCACGCGCGGGCGGCGGTGGGCCGGATCGCGGCCTCGGCACCCCGGTCGATCGAGCTCGTGGCCTATCCCAACATTGGTCGTCGGTGGAACGCCACCGAGCGAACGTGGTCGCTCGGGGTGGCACCGGTCTCCGAGGTTCTGCTCGAAGGATTCGTCGGGGTCGGCGCAACCATCGTGGGTGGCTGTTGCGGCACCGACTCGAACGACGTCGCGAGACTGCGAGCCTGGCGGGACCGACGAGTAGTTTCGGCCCCATGAGTGACCGACCCAACTTCGTCCCCAATCCGAAGATGGAGTACCGGAGACTGGGAGGCAGCGGCCTGAAGCTCTCGGTGCTGTCGTTCGGAAGTTGGGTCACCTTCGACACCCAACTGAAGGACGACACCGCCCTGCAGTGCATGCAGGCGGCCTGGGACGCCGGGTGCAACTTCTTCGACAACGCCGAGGCCTACGCCGGTGGCGAGAGCGAGGCGATCATGGGTCGCGTCATCTCCGAGCTCGGCTGGAAGCGCCAACAGTACGTCTTGTCGACCAAGGTGTACTGGGGCATCGACGGGGCGATACCGAATCTGCAGAACACTCTCAACCGCAAGTATCTGCACCACTCGATCGAAGGTTGCCTCGATCGGCTCCGGGTCGACTTCGTCGATCTTCTCTTCTGTCACCGCCCCGACCCCAATACTCCGCTCGAGGAGACGGTGTGGGCCATGAGCGATCTGGTCGAGCGGGGCAAGGTGCTCTACTGGGGGACCAGCGAGTGGTCGGCCGAGGAGATCCGCGGCGCGTGGGAGATCGCCGAACGCCATCATCTCCACAAGCCGGTCATGGAGCAGCCCCAGTACAACCTGCTCGAGCGACGCAAGGTCGACCACGAGTATCGGCGCCTCTACGACGACATCGGACTCGGGACCACCATCTGGAGTCCGTTGGCGTCGGGCCTCCTGACCGGCAAGTACCTCGACGGTGTACCGACCGACTCGCGCGGCGCGTTACCCGGCTACGGCTGGTTGGCGCAGCGTCTCACCGACGAGGCCTCGGTGGCCAAGGTGCGTCGTCTGGTGCCGATCGCCGACGCACTGGGATGTTCGCTCGCCCAGCTGTCGCTGGCGTGGTGCGCGAGGAACCCGCGCGTCTCGACCGTGATCACCGGCGCGAGTCGGGTCTCTCAGGTTCGCGAGAACTTCGGAGCCCTCGACGTCATCCCGATGCTCGACGACGACGTGATGCGACGCATCGACGAAGCCGTCAACGGCTGAGTTCGAGCAGACGTTCGGTCGCCCCGGCGACCACCGACAGACGACCGCTCAGGAAGTGATCCGCGCCGGGCACGATCTCGATCGTCGTCGACACCCACGTCGTCGCCCGCCGGGCTTTCTCGGGCGGGCAGAACTGGTCGTGCGCCGGTACGAGGAGAACCTTGGGCCGCGCGTCGGCGGCGGCCGGTGGATCCTCGTCGCCCAACGGAGGGGCGATCGCCAGCCAACTTTCGATGCGCGGGTGCGCGACTCCGAGGGCGGTGATCGCACCGAAGGAGTATCCGGCCAACACGATCGCTGACTCGGGGGCGAGACGATCCGCGTGCTCGACGACCGCGGCCACGTCGAGTCGCTCACCGCGACCGCCGTCGTGCCGCCCCGAGCTGTCGCCGACGCCGCGGAAATCGAACCGCAAGGCCGACCATCCCAACTCCACCGCGGTGCGGCAGACCGCGTCGACCACCGAATTCCACATGTCGCCGCCGTACGAGGGATGGGGATGGGCGACGACGACCGAACCCCTACTGGAGACCGAGCCGTCGGGACGTTGCAACACGCCGGAGATGCGCTCGCCGTCACTCGTCGACGCGGCAAATGCCTCGTTGATCGTCACCCGAAGGACGGTACCGTGACTCTCGTGGCCGCCGCCAAGAAGGACACCGTTCGGACCGAGGAGAGCAAGCTCCCGATCAAGATGCTGAACGATCGGGTGCTCGTGCGCATTCCCGACAAGGAGGGCGAACGTCGCAGTAGCGGCGGAATCCTGATTCCGGCCACCGCCCAACTGTCGAAGCGTCTGGTGTGGGCCGAAGTCGTCGCACTCGGGCAGAACGTGCGCAGCGCCGAGATCGGTGACCGTGTGCTGTTCAGCCCGGAGGATCGCTACGAGGTCGAGGTGGGCGGCAACGATTACATCATGTTGCGCGAACGCGACATCCACGCCGTCGCGGCCAGTCGCATCGAATCGCACACCGGCCTGTACCTCTGAGGAGCGACTCTTCCGATGAGCGCGATCGAACCCACCGAAGCCCAACTCGGGACCGTCAAGTTCAATGCCGATGGGTTGGTTCCGGTGATCGCCCAGGATGTCGCGAACGGTGACGTCCTGATGATGGCGTGGATGAACGCCGAGTGCTTGCGGCTCACCTTCGCCGAGGGGCGCATGGTGTACTGGAGTCGCAGTCGGCGCGAGGTCTGGCGCAAGGGCGAAACGAGCGGGGACGTCCAGATCGTGCGAGCGGCGTACTACGACTGCGACGGCGACACCCTGCTCTTCAAGGTCGAGCAAATGGGCGGGGGAGCCTGCCACACCGGCGAGCGGACGTGCTTCTTCTCGCCGTTCGGTGGTTGAGGCGACGATGCAACTCACGGTTCGGCCCGGTCGCGACGAGTTTCGGGCTCTCGCCGAGCGATACACGGTGGTTCCGGTGTGGGTGGAGGCCCTCTCCGATCTCGAGACACCGGTCGCGGCCTTCGCCAAGTTGGTCGGCGACGATCCCGGATTCCTTCTCGAGTCGGTGGAGCACGGAGAACGTTGGAGCCGTTTCAGTTTCGTCGGTCGGCGACCTCGGGCCACGCTCGAGGGTCGCGGTCGACACGTGCGGGTGCACGGCGAGGTTCCGTCGTCGGTGCGTCTCGATCAGGGGATGCTCGCCGCGATCGAGGATCTGGTGAGGGTCTACCGGGCGCCCGAGATCCCGGAACTTCCCCCGCTGCAGGGTGGCGTCATGGGGCACCTCGGTTACGACGTGGTGCGCGAGGTCGAGAACCTGCCCGACCCGCCACCCGACGATCGCGATCTGCCGGACGCGACGATGAGCATCATCGGGTCGCTGGCGGCGTTCGATCACTGGCGTCAGCGCGTGTATCTCATCGAGAGCGTTCCGGTCCTCGGCGTCGACGATCTCGACGCCGCGTACGACGCGGCGGCCGCCCGCGCGCTCGCCGCCGTCGACGATCTGGCGCGTCCGCTGCCCTACGCGCCGGTGGAGCCACCGGTGCGGGGCGAGACGCTTCCCGTTGCCACGTCGTCGATGCCCGACGGGGCCTACCGACGAGCGGTCGAGGTCGCCAAGGAGCACATCCGGGCCGGCGACATCTTCCAGGTCGTCCTCTCGCAGAGATTCGATCTGCGTCTCGACGCCGATCCGTTCGACGTGTACCGGGTGCTACGTCAGGTGAACCCCAGTCCGTACATGTACTTCCTGCGTCAGCCCGGTCTCACGATCGTCGGCAGTTCGCCCGAGCCGATGGTGCAGGTGCAGGGTCGTCGCGTGGTGAGTCGTCCCATCGCCGGCACGAGGCGACGCGGAACCACCGATGAGCACGATCGTCGGCTCGCCGCCGAGTTGCGTGAGAACCCGAAGGAGGTGGCCGAGCACGTGATGTTGGTCGACCTCGCGCGCAACGACGTCGGTCGAGTCGCCGAGTTCGGTTCGGTCGTCGTCGACGAATTGATGAAGCTCGAGCTCTACAGCCACGTGATGCACCTCACCTCGCAGGTCACCGGTCGCCTCCGTGAGGATCGCGACGCGGTCGACGTGTTGCGGGCGACCCTCCCGGCCGGGACGGTCAGTGGTGCGCCGAAGGTCCGGGCCATGGAGATCATCGACGAACTGGAACCCCTGAAGCGCGGCCCGTACGCCGGCGTGGTGGGCTACGTCGACTTCGGTGGCAATCTCGACACGGCCATCGCCATCCGGACCATGTTCGTGGCCGGAGAAACCGCGTATCTGCAGGCCGGTGCGGGCATCGTCGCCGACAGTGACCCGGCCGACGAGGATCTCGAGTGCCACAACAAGGCGGCGGCGTTGCTGGCGGCGATCCCGGCCGCGCGTCGCATGACCGCCCGACGACGCGAGGCCGGGACCAGTGCCTGAGAACCCAGTGCCTGAGAACACGGTGTTGGCCCGCGCGATCGATCGCGAGGCTCTGGTCGTCGGGGGTCGGGACGCGATCACGTATCTCCATTCGCAACTCAGCAACGACATCGCGTCTCTCGGCGTCGGAGGTTCGACGCACTCGTTCGTTCTCGAGCCGACGGGCAAGGTCGTGGCACTCGTCCGCGTCACCCGTCTCGACGCCGAACGCCTTCTCGTCGACTTCGATCCCGGTCTCACCGAGGAGGTCACGGCCCGGTTGCTTCGGTTCCGCATTCGAGTCGACGTCACGTTCGAACCGGTCGTACCGAGTTGCGTCGCCGTGCGCTCCGACGATCCCATCGACGCTCCGGTCGTCGATTCGGCAACGATGGTCGTACCGCCCGCGTGGTGGTGCGACGGCCGCGCCTGGGACGTGGTGTCGCTGGACGTGGCCATCGATCCGGCTCGCTTCGGCACTCTGATGGACGTCGAGACGTTCGAGCGACGGCGCATCGACGTCGCGTGGCCGATGGGTGGTCGCGAGATCGTGGAAGGGGAGACCCTGCCGGCGGCCACCGGTGTGGTGGCCTTGGCGGTGAACTTCCGCAAGGGGTGCTACCCGGGTCAGGAACTGGTCGAGCGAATGGACAGTCGCGGAGCCACCGCGCCGCGGGTGCTACGAAGGATCGGCGCGCCGGCCGGTGCTCGACCGGGTGATTCGCTGCGGGTCGACGGCGACGACGTGGTGCTCACGAGCGTGGCCGGAGACGTGGCGCTCGCCTACGTGAGGCGCGGCGCGAACGACTGAGCGACGCGTGCCGACGGCAATGCGTCACTCGTCGTCGGCGAGTCGGTGCAGCAGTTCGATCACCGCCGGATGGTGACGAACCTTCTCGAACTCGTGGTCGATGAGCACCGAGTGGCGCAGGAAGCGGTCGGTCGAGGTGTCGGCCTCCTGGGAGCGCCCGGCGACGGTGATCCAGCGGGCGGCGGCCTCGTCGTCGCCGAGCGCGGCGACCGAAGCGGCCACGTGCACCGCGACCACCGGATCCGGACGAAGAGCGAAACAGACGGCGCCGTACTCGGACGCGGTGCGATGACGGCTGGTGTGTCGGAGCACCCACACCATCGTTTCCACCGACTGACTCGGCCAATCGGGGGACGGATAGGGAAGGTCGCCGATCACCAGGTCGACGACCGGATGGAGGGCCTCGGCCGGGGCGGCATGGGGCGGCCACCACGAGCGGGGCCCACCGGAGTCGTCGGTCAGATCATCGAAGATGACGCGTCGCGCATCGTCGGCGCGCCCCTCGTCGAGCAGGCGGCGGGCGGTGAGCCATGGTGACGGGCTGGTGCCCTCGGGCATGGCAATCGCGGCCGCCGACGTCCAGCCGAGCCGTTCGGCGTCGGCGGCTCGACGCAGCGCGGAGATCGCCTGCGCGGTCTCCGGGGCCCGGGTTCGTTCACGACCCTTCGCTCCGTCGGACGACAGCAATTGGAGTTGGAACACCAGCAAGATGGCGGCGAACGACGCGAGCGGTCGCCACGAGTCGGAGAGCACCATCACGACGAAGGCCGCCGCCGTCAACGGTGCGCTGATCCTCGACAGGATGCGACGCCCCTTTCCGGGAGCGAAGACGTCGACGACCTCGGCGGCGATGGTTCCACCGTCGAGTGGCATCACGGGAATCAGGTTGAACGCACCGATCATCGGCCCGGCCCACCAGATGGCGAGCGAATGATTGTCGGCGGCGAAGCTGGTGTGGTCGAACGGGTTCACACCGATCGCGAGCAGAACCACCGTGCCGAGCGCGATCTGCACGGCCGGGCCGGCGATGGCGATTCCGGCTCGTTCGACGCGCGTGAGCGGGCGGGTGGGAGCGAACGAGGCGTATCCGGCGAGAAAGTCGAGAGCGATGCTGGCTTCGGCACCGGTCCGGCGCGCGGCCAGAGCGTGACCGAGTTCGTGGGCCAGGGTGAACACGGCCACCGACCCGGCCAGCCACAGTCCCAACTCGACGCCGTTGATGACGAGAACGAGGAGAATGAACAGGGCGAAACCCGGTCGGACTTGCACCGGGAACCCGAGGATCCTCATTGCTTCGATGCTAGATGTCGAGGGTCGGCTCGTAGACTCGCAACTCGTGCCCTACGCCTATTCTTTCGATCACAAGCACCGTCGTCCCCCCATGCAGATGAAGGATCTGCTCGGCGGAAAGGGCGCCAACCTCGCCGAGATGACGAGCGTTCTGAAGTTGCCGGTGCCCCCGGGCTTCACCATCACCACCGACGCTTGTCGCGAGTACATGCACTCGGGTTGGCCCAAGGCCCTCGACGCCGAGATCGCCACGCAGGTCGCCAAGTTGGAGAAGGCCATGAAGCGCCGCTTGGGAGACCCGAAGGACCCGTTGTTGGTGAGCGTGCGCTCCGGAGCGAAGTTCTCGATGCCGGGCATGATGGACACGGTTCTCAACCTCGGTCTCAACGATCGCAGCGTGAAAGGACTGGCCGCGGTCACCGACGACGAGAGGTTCGCGTACGACTCGTATCGGCGTTTCATCGCGATGTACGGCCGCATCGTGCTGGGAGTCGACGGAGCGCACTTCGAGCATCCTCTCGAGCGCGCCAAGGAATCGGCCGGTGTCCGCAACGACGCCGAACTCTCTCCGGTCGTCCTCAAGGAACTCTGCGCGCGGTATCTCGCCGTCGTGAAGGAGCAGACCGGCAAAGCCTTCCCGCAGGATCCGACCGCGCAGTTGCGCGGCGCGGTCGAGGCGGTCTTCCGCAGCTGGAACGGCGCGCGGGCGATCGCGTACCGCGTGCGCGAGAAGATCTCCCACGATCTCGGAACCGCCGTCAACGTGCAGACCATGGTGTTCGGCAACCGCGACGACAACTCCGGCACCGGCGTGGGCTTCACGCGCAACGCGGCCACCGGCGACAACCACCCCTACGGCGACTTCCTCGTGAACGCCCAGGGCGAGGACGTGGTGGCCGGCATTCGCAACACCGAGGACCTGGATGCCCTGAAGCGTCAGTTCCCGCGGATCCACTCCGAACTGCTCGCCATCTTCGCCCGCCTCGAGGCGCACTACCGCGACATGTGCGACACCGAGTTCACCATCGAGCAGGGCAAGCTCTGGATGCTTCAGACCAGAGTTGGCAAGCGCACGGGAGCGGCCGCACTTCGCATGGCCGTCGACATGACGAAGGGCACCAAGGGCCCCAAGGGAGTCTGGAAGATCAGCCGCGAGGAAGCGGTCGGACGCGTGGCTGCCGAGCACCTCGACCAGGTTCTACATCCGCAGTTCGAAGGTGGCAAGAACAAGGCCATCGCCAAGGGATTGGCGGCTTCGCCCGGAGCCGCGGTCGGCAAGGTCTACTTCACCGCCGACGACGCGGCCGACGCCGCCGATCGAGGCGAGAAGGTGATCCTGGTCCGTAGCGAGACGAGTCCCGAGGACGTCCACGGAATGATGGTGTCGCAGGGCATTCTCACCGCTCGCGGCGGTCTCGTGAGTCACGCGGCGGTGGTGGCCCGAGGCTGGGGAACCCCCGCGGTGGTCGGCGCCGAAGCGATCAAGATCGACGGCAAGAAGTTCACGGTCGGCGACGTGGTGGTGAACGAGGGCGACGTCATCTCGCTCGACGGCACCAGCGGCGACGTCGTGCTGGGCGAGGTGAAGTTGTCGGCCTCCAAGCCCCCCAAGGAGTTCGAGGTCATCCTCGGGTGGGCCGACCAGATCCGCAAGGGCAAGTTGGCCGTTCGCGCCAACGCCGACACCGGTGACGACGCCACCAACGCCCGCAAGCTGGGCGCCGAGGGCATCGGTCTGTGTCGCACCGAGCACATGTTCCTCGCCCCCGACCGATTGCCCGTCGTGCGTCGCATGATCCTGGCCAGCACCCCGGCCGAGGAAGCCGCCGCCCTCGAGGAACTCCGCAAGGTTCAGAAGAAGGACTTCGTCGAGATCCTGAAGGCGATGGACGGCCTGCCGGTGACGGTTCGTCTCCTCGATCCTCCGCTCCACGAGTTCCTCCCGCGCGTCGACGAACTCGAGGTGAAGGAGGCCAAGGAAGGTCTGAACGACGAGGAGAAGAACCTCCTCCGGGTGGCGCGAGAGTGGGCCGAGTTCAACCCCATGCTGGGCACCCGCGGCGTTCGTCTCGGCGTCGTGAAGCCGGGTCTCTACGCCATGCAGGTGCGCGCTCTTCTCGAGGCGGCCGCCGAGCGCGTCGCCAAGGGTGGCAAGCCCGTCGTCGAGGTGATGATCCCGTTGACGGTCACCCGCGAGGAACTCGCTCTCGCGCGCTCGTGGGTGGTCGAGGGAATCGCGGTCGCCACCAAGGGCGCCAAGAAGAAGCCGCGCATCAGCATCGGCACGATGATCGAGACGCCACGGGCCGCGCTGCGCGCCGACGAACTCTCGGACGAGGCCGACTTCTTCAGCTTCGGCACCAACGACCTCACCCAGATGACCTTCGGTTTCAGCCGCGACGACGTGGAGAGCCGCATGATGCCGGCCTACCTGGAAGCCGGTCTGCTGAAGCGGAACCCGTTCGAGACCATCGACCAGTCGGGTGTCGGCGAGTTGGTGAGGATCGCCAGCGAGCGCGGTCGAGCCGCCAAGCCCGGTATCAAGCTCGGCGTCTGTGGCGAACACGGCGGTGACCCCGAGTCGATCGATTTGTTCTACCGTGTGGGCCTGGACTACGTGAGTTGCTCGCCGTTCCGGGTGCCGATCGCCCGTTTGGCGGCCGCTCAAGCGGTCCTGGCCGCCGCCGGCGGCAAGAAGTCCGAAACCAGGTAGGGGTTCGCCGACCGGCGAACCGAACACGAGACCGACCGTCGTGTCGGTGGAGGAGGTTGCCGTCGTGCAGATCCAGACCCGTCAGGGGCCGGCCTACGGGGTCGCCCGCATCACACTGGCTCCCAACGAATTCGTGCGCGTCGAGGGCGGAGCCATGATGGCCATGTCGTCCGGGATCGCGCTCAGCTCGAAGGCCGAAGGTGGCGTGCTGAAGAGCCTGAAGCGGGCCGCGCTCGGAGGCGAGTCCTTCTTCGTGTCCACCTACACCGCGCCGGCCAGTGGCGGTTTCGTCGACGTGGCCGCTCGTCTGCCGGGAGACATCGTGTCGTTCGACGTCTCGCCGGCGACCCCGCTGTTCATCTCGAAGGGCTCGTGGTTGGCCAACGACGCGGGTGTCGAGATCAACACCCAGTGGGGTGGCTTCAAGAACATGTTCGGTTCCGAGGGTGCCTTCATCATTCGGGCCGAGGGTCAGGGACCGGTGGTGTTCGCGTGCTATGGGGCGCTCGAGACGTGGGATCTGCAGGCCGGCCAGTCGATCACCCTCGACACCGGACACATGGTCGCCTACGAGGGTTCGGTCACCATGGGTCTTCGTACGGCAGCCGGTGGCATCGTGCAGTCCTTCAAGAGTGGCGAGGGCGTGGTGTTCGACTTCACCGGCCCCGGCAAGGTGTGGTCGCAGACCCGCAATCCGAACGAGTTGCTCGGCTGGATCTCGGCGACGCTCGGCACGTCGTCGGGCGGTCCGGCATCGGGTGGAATCGGCGGGCTCTTCTCTCGTGCCTGATCTTCGGTTCGCTGGTTCGGGTCTGGTGGCGTCGACCGGCTCCGATCAGTCGTCGTTCGTCGATCTCGACGTTCCCGGTTGGGCGTGGCTGGCTTTGCTGGCCACCCTCGCCACGTTGTTGGTGGTCGACATCCTCGTGGTGCACCGGGATTCGCACGAGGTCCACACCCGCGAGGCGGTGATCGAGAGTTCGGTCTGGATCGCGATCGGGTTGGCCTTCACCGGTGTGGTCGCTCTGGCGTTCGGTGGAGCGGCGGCGGGCGAGTACGTCAGTGGATACCTGATCGAGAAGAGCCTCTCGGTCGACAACGTCTTCGTGTGGGCGCTGATCCTGAGTTATTTCAAGATCCCCGCCCGCTACCAGCATCGGGTGTTGTTCTGGGGAATCTTCGGCGCACTCGCCATGCGCGCGATCTTCATCTTCGCCGGGGTGGCGTTGATCGAGCGCTTCGATTGGGTGCTGTACGTGTTCGGGGCCTTCCTGCTCTACACAGCGGCGAAGTTGATCTTCTCGGGCGACGACGAGATCGATCCGTCGTCGTCGCGATTCCTGCGTTTCGTCAACCGGATGGTTCCGAGCACGCCCGACCTGGACGGCCAGAAACTGTTCACCCGCATCGGTGGACGGCGACTGGCCACTCCTCTGTTCGCCGTGCTTCTCCTCATCGAGTTCACCGACGTGTTGTTCGCGGTCGACTCGGTGCCGGCCGTGCTGGCCGTGAGCCGCGAACAGTTCATCGTGTTCTCGTCGAACGCCTTCGCGATCCTCGGACTTCGCGCGCTGTACTTCCTCCTGGCCGATGCGCACGCTCGGTTCAGTTACCTGAAGGAGGGTTTGGCGGTCATCCTCGCCTTCGTCGGCGTGAAGATGCTCGTGCACGAGTGGTACCACATCCCGACGTGGTTGTCCCTCACGGTCATTGTGATCGTGCTGGTGTCGGCCATCGGTTTCTCGCTGAAGAAGCCGGCCGAGGAGTTGTTGCGCGAGATGGACGAGACGACGCGACGCCCGGAGTCGCCACCGCCCTTCGACGAGCGCTGACCGGGCCTCGGCACCCATCGTTTAGCCTCCCCGCATGGCCATCGTCGACGACGACATCGAGCGCATCCGCGCCACCGTCTCGATCGTCGAGGTGGTCCAGCAGTACGTCGCCTTGCGCAAGGCCGGCCGCAACTGGGTCGGACTCTGCCCGTTCCACGGCGAGAAGACCGGCTCGTTCAACGTCCGCGAGGAGACCGGTCGCTACAAGTGTTTCGGTTGCCAAGCGGGCGGCGACGTCTTTCGATTCGTGCAGGAGATCGAGCACGTCGACTTCGTGGCTGCGGTCGAGAAGTTGGCGTCCCGGGCCGGCATCACGCTTCGTTACACCTCCGGCGGGGAGGGGTCCGATCGTCAACGACGCAAGAAACTCGTCGCCGCCGTCGAGGCCGCCGTCGAGTGGTATCACCGACAACTACTCGAGTCGCCATCGGCTCGCGCGGCGCGCGACTATCTCCGCTCGCGAGGTCTGAGCGGCGACGTCGCCCGGAACTTCAGGTTGGGTTGGGCGTCGACCGAGTGGGACGGTCTCTCCAAGCATCTGCGCGGGGCCGGTCACGCCGAGGACGTCCTGCGCGACACCGGATTGGCCTATCCCAACAGTCGGGGTGGTCTCAACGACTCGTTCCGGGCGCGGGTGATGTTCCCGATCTTCTCCGACACCGGTGATCCCGTGGCTTTCGGTGGACGCATCCTGCCCGGGTCCGAGGAACCCGCGAAGTACAAGAACTCGCCGGAAACGTCGATCTATCTCAAGTCCAAGACTCTCTACGGATTGAATTGGGCCAAGAACGACATCGTCCGCGACGACCGCATCGTGGTGTGCGAGGGCTACACCGATGTCATCGGATTCCACCGTTCCGGTGTTCCGTTGGCCGTGGCCACCTGTGGCACCGCGCTCACCGAGGACCACGTGCGTCTCATGAAGCGGTTCGCCACCCGCGTGGTGCTGGCCTTCGATGCCGACGCGGCTGGCCAAGGTGCGGCCGAGAAGTTCTACGAATGGGAGAAGAAGTACGGGGTGCAAGTGTCGGTGGCACGCTTCCCCGACGGTCGAGATCCCGGCGACCTCGCCTCGTCCGATCCCGAGGCCCTGCGCCTCGCGGTCGAGGATGCCAAACCGTTTCTCGGCTTCCGGCTCGACCGCGTGGTGGCGGCCAACCCCCTGCGCACTCCGGAGGACCGCGCGCGAATGGCCGCCAAGGCCCTCGCGGTGATCTCCGAGCACCCCGACTCGAACGTCCGCAAGTTGTACGCCGGCGAGATCGCCGCCCGGGTCGGACTCCCCGTGGCTGACCTCGTGCGCCAGGTCGAGCAGCGAGGACGGCGGTCGGCCGAGGATCCGGTGGTCGTCGCGCCGGTGTCGTCGACGCCGGGAACCTTGCACGAGTTCAACGCCGAGTTCGTGGCGATCGCGTTGCTGCTGCAGCGCTGGGACGAGACGGCACCCTGGTTGATCGAAGCTCTCTTCGACACCGAGGTGACCCGACGGGCGTTCCTCGCTCTGGGCGAAGCGTCCGTGGTGGAGGGAGTTCCGCTCCTCGATGCCGCGCTCGCCGTTGCCGACCCGGAGGTTCGCGAGGCCCTCGAGCGCGCCGCGGTCGTCGACGTCGACGTCGAGCCTTCGTCGGTCGCGATCGATCTCATCGCCGCGGCGACGCGACGAACCTTGGCCAACCGACGCACGATCATCGAGCCCGATGACATCCTTCTCGATCGCGAGGCGCGTCAAAAACTTGAAGAGATCGATACCGAGAGACTCGCGCGAGGGGCCGCGGATCACTTGCTATGGTGGCTTGCACTGCGGTCCGAAGCGGAGGGGGGCGGAGGTGACGATCGATGAACGCAACGTTTTCGACGCTTCCGCTCGCGTTGCTCCACTTCCCGGAGTCGACCCGCACGAGTGGCGGTCGCTTCTCGAACACGGTCAGCGTCGCGGTCGACTGACCGCCGAGGAGATCGTCGACGTCCTCCACGACGTCGTGCTCGACCCCGACTCCTTGCACGCGGTGCGCTCGGCCGTCGAGAACGTCGGGATCGTCGTCGACCAGACCTTCGACATCGACGACTCCGGCGAGCTCCGTCGCCCGTGGGTCGAGGGCGTCCGTGCTCCGCGTGCTTCCACCCGCACTCCTCGTTTCTCGGTGTCCGAAGACGGCACGCAGGACGCTCTGAAGCTGTACCTCTACGAGATCAGTCTGGTCGATCTCCTCGACGGGGAGGGGGAGCGTCGACTGGCGGCGTCGATGGTCGAGGGGATCGAGGCGGCTCGCCGGCTCGAGTTGGAGGACGGGCAGCTCTCGTTCGCCGAGCGGCGTCGGTTGCGTCGGGCCGTGGTGGAGGGCGAACGGGCTCGCGAGAACCTGATCACGGCGAATCTGCGCCTCGTGGTGAGCATCGCCAAGCGCTTCGTCCGTCCGTCGATGCCCCTCGCCGACGCCATCCAGAGCGGCAACATCGGACTCATGCGCGCGGTCGAGAAGTTCGACCACACCAAGGGCTTCAAGTTCTCCACCTACGCGACGTGGTGGATCCGCCAGGCGATCTCCCGGGCGGTGGCCGAGGAGAGTCGCAACATCCGGCTTCCCGCCCACACCGTCGAGGCGGTGAACAGGGTGCTGCGAACCCAGCGCGATCTTCTGCAGAGTCTCCAGCGGGAGCCGTCGTTGATCGAGATCGCCCGCGTCGTGGGAGAGGACGTCGACAAGGTACGTGACCTCCTGCGCCTGGTGAGTGACACCACCAGCCTCGACCGACCGACCGGAGAGGGCAACGAGTCGACGTTGGCCGACAATCTCCCGTCGGACGAGGCGTCCGATCCGAGCGATTCGATCGAACGGGCCGACCTCCGCGAGGCGGTGCACCTGGTTCTGGCCGAACTGCCGGGGCGCGAACAGGAGATCATGCGGATGCGCTTCGGGCTCGACGGAAGCGACGGCGCGACCCTCGAGGAGGTCGGTCGCACCTTCAACGTCACCCGTGAGCGGGTGCGCCAGATCGAGGTGCGCACCTTGGCGCGTCTGCGTCACATGGCCGGCGGACGGGCGTTGCGCGACTTCTTCGTCGGCTGACCCGCCATCGCCGGCGGACTCCATCGCTAGCCTTCCCGTCGTGTCGGAACCCCGCCGTTACCTCGTGCGCACCTACGGATGCCAGATGAACGAGCACGACTCCGAGCGCATCGCGGGCCTCCTCGAAGCCGATGGTTTGGTGGCGGCCGAGTCCGAGGCCGATGCCGATGTCGTGGTTCTCAACACCTGCTGCATCCGGGAGAACGCCGACAACAAGTTGTACGGCAACCTCGGCATGCTGAAGCGCTGGAAGGACGAGGGGGACGAGCGCCAGATCGTGGTGTCGGGTTGTCTGGCCCAGAAGGACCGTGACGTGGTGCGCGAACGGGCGCCTTGGGTCGACGTGGTGCTCGGAACCCACAACGTGCACCGCACGGCGGAACTCATGAACGTCTCCCGATCGGAGGGTCCGGTCACCGAGATTCTCGACGAAGCCGTGGTCGACGACCATGCCCTGTTCCCGTCGGCGCTCCCGGCCCGCCGCACCACGGCCCACGACGCGTGGGTCACCATCCAGATCGGGTGCGACAACTCGTGCGCGTTCTGTATCGTTCCGTCGGTCCGCGGCGCCGAGATGAGCCGACCCTTCGATGACGTCGTCGAAGAGGTGCGTCGACTGGCCGACGAGGGCGTGGTGGAGGTGACGCTGCTCGGCCAGAACGTGAACAGTTACGGGCGCGACATTCAGTTGGCTCGACGACGCGAGGGCGAGGAGGTTTCGGCTCGACCACTGTTCGCCGATCTGCTCCGCGCCGTTGGAACGGTTCCCGGAATCGAACGGGTGCGGTACACCAGCCCCCACCCCAAGGACATGCGGACCGAGATCTTCGCCGCGATGGCCGACACCCCGTCGGTGTGCGAGCACCTTCACTACCCGTTGCAGTCGGGTAGCGATCGCGTTCTGGCCGACATGCATCGCGGATACACCGCCGAGCGATATCTCGAGCGGCTGCGGGCGGCTCGCGCGTCGGTACCCGATCTGGCGGTCAGCACCGACATCATCGTTGGTTTCCCGGGCGAGACCGACGACGACTTCGAACGCACGTTGCAGGTGGCGGCCGAGGCCGAATACGACTACGCGTACACCTTCATCTTCTCCCCGCGCGAGGGCACCGAGGCCGCCACCATGGCCGATCGCTTCGTGTCGGCCGACGTGGTCGCCGAGCGCTTCGCGCGACTTCGCGTGGTGGTGGAGCGTTCGGCGATCCGCAAGCACGAGGAGCGCATCGGACTCGTCGAGCAGGTGATCGTCGAGGGTCCCTCGAAGAAGGATCCCGGCTTGTTGTCGGGCCGGACTCGACAGAACAAACTCGTCCACTTCCGTCCGGGTCGGGAGATCAGATCGGGGTCGTTCGCACTGGTGCGCGTCACCGGAGCCGCGCCGCATCACCTCCGTGGCGATCTCGTCGAGGTCGTGTCGTCTCCGCGCCACCGGGTGCGGATTCCCGTCGCCAGCCTGTGACCACCTCGGCCGTCGCGATTCTCGGATCCACCGCGAGCGGCAAGTCGGCCGTCGCGCTCGAACTGGCCGAACGCCTGTCGTCGGTCGATCGACCAGCCGAACTCGTGTCGGTGGATGCCATGCAGGTGTACCGCGGGATGGACATCGGCACCGCCAAGCCGAGCATCGAGGAGCGCCGACGGGTGCCTCACCATCTCGTCGACGTGGTCGAACCCTCCATCGAATTCTCGGTGGCCGAGTTCGTGCACCTGGCCACGGAGACTCTCGACGCGGTCGTGGCCCGTGGTGCGCTCCCGATCATGGTCGGTGGCACCGGCCTCTACGCTCGGGCGCTCGTCGATCGCCTCGAGATCCCGGGATCGTGGCCGGACATACGTCGCCGACTGGAGAGCGAGGTCGAACGGCTGGGGGCCGAGGTTCTTCACCGACGGCTCCGCGACGCCGATCCGATGGCGGCGGCCCGGATGGAACCCGGGAACGCGCGACGCATCGTGCGCGCCCTCGAGGTGGTGGAGGGAAGTGGTCGACCGTTCTCCTCGTTCGGTCCCGGTCTCGACGTGTATCCCGAGACGAGCATCCGGCAGGTGGCCCTGCGGTGGCCCCGGGAGGTGCTCTCGCGACGGATCGAACAGCGGGTCGATCTGATGCTGGAGAGTGGTCTGGTCGACGAGGTTCGGGCACTGCTCGCCGGTGGACTCTCGCGGACGGCGGCGCAGGCTCTCGGCTACAAGGAGATCATCGCCCATCTCGGCGGTCGCTGTTCGATCTCGTCGGCGCGCGACGAGATCGTGCTTCGCACGCGACAGTTCGCCGTGCGCCAGGAACGTTGGTTCCGACGCGATCCGCGAATCCGGTGGTTCGACGTGGAGGTCGATCCGGTGAGGGAAGTCACCCCCCGAATCCTCGATCTCCTGACCTAGTGTCTGCGGGGCATGGGCGTCGTACTCTCGAAACACCACGGACTCGGCAACGACTTCCTGGTGCTCGATCTGGGCCCCGTCTCCTCCCCGTCGAGCGGTGACGTCTGGGCGGCCGCGGCGCGACGGTGGTGTGATCGTCGGACCGGAGTGGGTGCCGATGGACTGTTGTTGTTGACGACGCGGACGTCCGGTTCGGTGACGACCGGTTCCGTGACGCCGGGTTCGGTGCGGATCGGCATGGCTCTGCACAACGCCGACGGCAGTCGGGCCGAGATGAGCGGCAACGGGATTCGCTGCCTCGTGCACGCGGCCCATCGTTCGCTCGGTGGTGTCGACGGGGCTCGGTACGTGGTCTCGACCGATGCCGGAGATCGCGACGTCACCGTGTCATCGGGCTCGGGAACCGACACGCTGGAGCTCGAGGTCGACATGGGTGCGGTGCTCGATCTTCCGGTACCCCAAGGTTGGGAATTGCTCGAGTGCCATCCGGATCGTCCCGTGCGGCACCTGTCGCTCGGTAATCCGCATTCGGTCGTCGGGGTCGACGACGTCGACGAGGTGGATCTGGTCCGACTCGGATCGCTGGTTCCGCACGTGAATCTCGAGATCGTGGCCCCGGGTCCCGAACCGGACGCGGTGACGATGCGGGTGCACGAACGGGGAGTCGGCATCACGTCGGCCTGCGGCACGGGAGCCTGCGCGGCCGCCGATGCGGCGGTGTCGTGGGGACTGGTCCCGGCCTCGGCGGCCGAGGTTCTGGTGCACATGCCCGGGGGTGATGCGCGGGTCAGGATCGATCGCGCGACCCGTCGGGCAATTCTGATCGGCCCGTCCACCTTCGTGGCGCTCGTCCCCGTAGCCGATGACCCAGTGGCCGACAACCACGTGGCCGATGACCCATTGGCCGATGACCCATTGGCCGATGACCCGGTGGCCGATGATTCGGTGTTCGAGTGAGCAACACTCCCTACGGCGAGGCGCTCGGGCGCACGCTCATCGAACGCACGATCCGCGAGAAGATCGTGCTGGTGGGAGTCGCGCTCGACGGACAATCCGATTCGCAGAACGAGGCCAGCCTCGACGAACTGGCGTTGCTCGTCGACACGGCGGGCGCCGATGTCGTGGGGCGGCTCACTCAGCGTCGCGACACTCCGGATCACACGTGGTACGTGGGAAAGGGCAAGGCCGACGAGTTGCGGGAACTTTGTCTCGCCGTCGACGCCGACACGGTGGTCTTCGACAACGAACTCGCTCCCGCCCAGCAGTACAACCTCGAGAAGCTGCTGGGCCGCACCGCGATCGATCGCACGGCCGTGATCCTCGACATCTTCGCGCAGAACGCCAGCACCCTCGAGGGCAAGGCCCAGGTGGAGTTGGCGTTGCTGCGATACCGATTGCCGCGACTCCGACGCGGTGCCTCGGCGAAGCTCTCGCAGCAGCGCGGTGGTGTCGGAGCGCGTTTCGGAAGTGGTGAGACCAAGCTCGAGGTCGACCGGCGACGAATCCAGCAGCGGATCTCCCGACTCGAGAGAGAACTTCGCGAGCTCGGCAGCACCCGCGAACTGCAGCGCAAAGGTCGCGAGAAGAGCGGACTGGCGAGCGTGACGATCGTCGGCTACACGAACGCCGGGAAATCCTCGTTGCTGAACCGACTCACGGCGGCCGGCGTTCTGGCCGAGAACCGGTTGTTCGCGACCCTCGATCCCACCACCCGACGACTGTCGCTTCCGGGCGGCGAGCCGGTCCTCCTGACCGACACGGTGGGCTTCGTGCGTCGACTTCCGCACGGACTCGTCGAAGCCTTCAAGAGCACGCTGGAGGTGGCCAGTCGAGCCGACTATCTGGTGCACGTGGTCGACGGGGCCTCGACCGATCCCGAGGGGGAGATCGACGCGGTCCGAACCGTTCTCGAGGAGATCGACGCCGATCGGGTGCCGGAACTCCTGGTGTTCAACAAGTCCGATCTCGACCCGATCGCGGTGGCCGATCTGGTCGAGCGCCACCCGGGGTCGGTGGGGGTCAGCGCGCTCACCGGCGACGGAATCGAGAACTTCCTGCGCACCCTGTCCGATCGACTGCGGGCCTTGGGTTCCGTCGTCGAATTGTTGGTGCCGTTCGACCGGGGTGACGTCGTGGCGGCGATCCATCGCGAGGGTGAGGTCGTCTCGACCTCGCCCGACGAGGGCGGTCTACGGATCAGAGCGCGCCTCTCGGGTCCCTCGTTGGGTCGCTTGGCCGAGTACGTCGAACGCTCGCACCCGAACGGCCGACCCGCGAACGACCAGAATTGACCCACCATGTCAGCAACGCCCTTCGTGCCACCTCCGTATCCCTACGAACGCATCGACGGCTTCAAGCCCCTGGCCGAGGCGCTCGAAGGTGGATGTGTCGACCTGTCGATCGGAACCCCGTGCGACCCGCCGCCCCCGGCCGTGGTGGCCGCGCTGTCGTCCAGCGACTCGGAGCGTGGTTATCCGGCGTCGATCGGGGGTCTGCCCCTGCGACGCGCGGTCTCGGGTTGGATGACCCGTCGGTTCGGTGTCGACATCGATTCGGCGAACGTCGCGGCCTGTGTGGGAAGCAAGGAGTTCGTGGGCACGTTGCCGCAGTGGATGAAACTGCGTTCACCCGAACGCGACACGGTCCTCTACCCAGCGGTTTCGTATCCGACCTACGAGATGGGGGCGATCCTGGCCGGCTGCCGGGCGGTACCGGTGTCGGTGCGACCCGACGGTCGTCTCGACCTCGCCTCGATCGATCCGGTCGATGCCGCGCGAGCGTTGCTGCTGTGGGTCAACAGTCCGGCCAATCCGAGTGGGAGCCTCGACGATCTGGGTGCGGCGGCCGCTTGGGGTCGAGCGCAGGGGGTTCCGGTCTTCAGCGACGAGTGCTACGCCGAGTTCACGTGGGAGGGTCCGGCGCGAACGATTCTCGAACACGGATCGAACGGAGTGGTGGCGTTGCACTCGCTCTCGAAGCGTTCCAATCTCGCGGGGGTGCGCGTCGGTGCGTACGCCGGCGACGCGGAACTGGTGTCGTATCTCTCGGAGGTGCGCAAGCACGTCGGAATGATGGTGCCGGGCCCGGCGCAGGCCGCCGCGGTGGTGGCACTGAACGACGACGAGCACGTCGTGGTTCAACGCGACTTGTATCGCCGACGCCTCGAGCGCATGGCCGACGTGCTCTCGCGTTGGGCGGGGGTCGAGGTGCCGCTGCCAGCCGGAGGCTTCTACTTGTGGTTCCGGGTCGGAGACGCCTGGGCCTTTGCCGAGAAGTTGGCGCGCGAGGGAGGGGCTCTGGTCAGCCCGGGCGACTTCTACGGAGCCTCGAGTTCCGATCACGTTCGGGTGGCCGTGGTTCAGCCGGAGTCGCGCCTCGAACTCGTGGCGCGTCGGTTGGCCGGGTCGTCGGGCCGGGTCGAGCGGAACGATTCGTGAGGATCGACTCGTGAGGTCTCGTTCGGCTGCTTTCTGGCTCTGGTGGTGCGGCGGTTTGCTGGGTGCCGTCGGCCTCGGTCTGGCGGTGGCATCGGTGTTGCGCGACTCGGCGCGGGTGACCGACTTCGTTCGGGTGCCCGCCGGATGCGTGAGCACGATCGAGGTGACCGAGGGTGGTCGCTACTACTTCTACTCCGAGACGCTCGCCGAGATTCCCGAGGTGGGATCGTGCTCCAACGACGGGCGACGGGTCGACCTGGACACCACACCGGACGTCGAGATCGAGGTGATCGACGGCGGGGGAGAGAGCGTCGAAATGGTCGCGGTGTCCGACGCGTCGTACACGTTGCCCGAACACGAGGGCCGGGCGGTGTTCCGGGCGACCCTCGAGAGCGGTTCGACCTACCGAATCGCCGTGGCGTCCGACGTTGACGACGCGGTGGTGGCCGTCGGGCCGCGACTCGTTCCCGAGGAACAACCGTTGCTCATCGTGGGTGCGGTACTGGTGCTGGCGTCTCTGGTGGTGATGACGATCGCGTTCGTGCTGACGATGCGAGGACGACGACGCCGTCGTTCGGAGATACCGGTTCATCCCGGAGGGTGGGGCGTCGAGTCGCCTCCTTTCGGATCGGCGACGAACTCGGAATGGGCGCCACCCACGCCGCAGGATCGGGCCTGAGCGAGGCCGGACTCAGAGTCGGCGGAGAACCGTGACAACCTTGCCGAAGATACGCACGTCGTCGGCATCGAAGATCATCGGCTCGAAACGGGCGTTCGCCGGACGCAACACGATCCGCGAACCCTGACGGGCGAACGTCTTGACGGTGGCCTCGTCGCCCGGGATTCCGGCCACCACCACGTCGCCGACCTCGGCGGTGGATTGCTGGCGGGCGACCACGAAGTCACCATCGAGGATTCCGGCCTCGATCATGGATTCGCCCCGAACGCGGAGCATGAAGAGCTCGCCGTCGCCGGTGAAGTCGGCCGGGAGAGGAAGAAGTTCTTCGACGTTCTCGTGCGCCAGGACGTCGGTGCCGGCGGCGACGTCGCCGACCAGGGGAACGTGGTGCACGCGCGACCGCTCGATCACGGCTCCGCTGTTGCGGTCCCAGTTGACCTTGATGGCCCGCGGCAGATTGGGGTCGCGCTCGAGGTAGCCGAGGCGTTGCAGGGTGCTGAGGTGGTTGTGCACGGTGGAGGGGGAGGTGAGACCGACGGCCTCTCCGATCTCGCGCACCGAGGGCGGATAACCGCGGTCGGTCATGCAGGCCTCGATGCATTCGAGAATCGCGCGCTGGCGAACGGTGAGGGCGGGGCGGGAGGTAGCGGGCTGGCTCATGGGGGTGAATCGTACGGGTGTTCGCCCTGAGAGTCAAACATTTGTTCGTTCGGTGGTTGACGAACGAACACCTGTTCCCTAGAGTGACCCAGCCGAACAGGTGTTCGGAGGTTGGGCCAGGAAACGGTAGGTCCGGAAAACCCCGCCAGACCCCTGCAACACACTCGACCCTCCCTCGAACCCGAACCCCGAACCCCGAAACCAGAACCCGAAACCAGAACCCGAAACCAGAAGCAGAAGAGGAACCCCGACATGGCCATCGCCCTAGATCCCCACTTCGTCGTCGAGATCCGCCGCGAACAGCGCTCGCGAACCGCGACCCACTCGTCGTTGCCTCACTCGTCGTTGCCTCACCTGTCGTTGCCCCATGAGGTCTACCTGCGTCGTCGCGTGGTGGTGGGCCTCGTGGCCTGTGGTGTCGTGCTGGCCGCCTGCCTCGGCCTGCGCGCCATGGCGAGCCGTGGAGACGGACCTGCCCCCGTCTCCACGGTGACGCCGGTCTCCGCCTCGACCTCGTCGGGGGCCGACGCGGGGACCGTCCAATCCGGAGGGATCGATGCCAGGGCGGCGTTCGTGGTGTACGACGGGTACTACGTCGTGCAGCCCGGCGACACGCTCTGGTCGATCGCCTCGTCGCTCACCGACGGGAGCGTCCGCTCGTACGTCGACGAACTCATCGACCTCAACGGTTCGGCGTCGATCGACGTCGGTCAGCCCCTTCTGCTCCCGGTCGAGTGATCGCGCCGGTCGCTTGAGCGGCCTTGTCGAGCGGCCTTGTCGAGCGGCGGGCTCGAACGGTGGGGCGAGAGGCGCACGGAGCGAGGCTTCGGTACTCTTCGGAGCGTGCATTGCGTTGTTTGCCCGAGCGACGACACCAAGGTGATCGATTCGCGCACCGCCGACGAGGGTTCCTCGATCCGTCGTCGGCGTGAATGTCCCGATTGCGGACATCGGTTCACCACCTACGAACGTGTCGAGGAGGTTCCCCTGGTGGTCGTGAAGACGCGAGGTGGACGGGAGGCCTTCGATCGCACCAAGGTCGTCGCCGGAGTCATGGCCGCGGCCAAAGGCCGTCCCATCACGTCCGATGACGCCGCATCGTTGGCCGAGTCGGTCGAGGAAGAGTTGCGGCTCTCCGGGGGAGGTGACGTGCCGAGCACCCGGGTCGGAATTGCGGTGCTCGAACGGCTCCGATCTCTCGACGACGTCGCCTATCTGCGTTTCGCCAGCGTCTACAAGAACTTCGATGCCGCCGAGGATTTTCGTCGCGAGGTGGCCCTGCTCGACAAGGCTCCCGTTTCGTCCTGACGGTCGGCGACGACGCCGTAGAGTCGCCACATGTCCGAGACCCGCACCGCCTTCCGAACCTGTCCGTTGTGCGAAGCGGGTTGCGGCCTCGAGATCACGTTGAAGCGCGACGGCGACGGCGAGCGGGTGACACGTATCCGAGGCGATCGCGACGACGTGTTCTCGCACGGGTACATCTGTCCGAAGGGCTCGACGTTGAAGCAACTCCACGACGACCCGGACCGACTGCGGAGTCCGCTCGTGAAGCGGGATGGTCGGCACGTGGAGGTCACCTGGCCGGAGGCGTGGGACGAGATCGCCGGCCGTCTCGGAGAGATCATGGCGACCCACGGGCGCGAGGCGGTGGGCGTGTATCTCGGAAATCCGGGTGCGCACAGTCTCTCGCTCATGCTGTACAACCGCTTGCTGTTGCAGGCCCTCGGGACCCGTCGACGGTTCAGTGCATCGACCGTCGACCAGATGCCCAAACAGGTCGCCGCGGGTTACATGTTCGGCACCGGGGTGTCGGTGGCCGTGCCGGATCTCGATCGCACCGATCTGCTCGTGATGTTGGGTGCCAACCCCTACGCGTCCAACGGCAGCATGTGCACCGCCCCCGATTTCCCGGGTCGGATCGAGGCGATCCGGTCCCGGGGCGGACGGGTGGTGGTCATCGATCCGCGCCGGTCGCGAACCGCCGAGGAAGCCGATCAGTGGATCGCCGTGCGACCGGGTTCCGACGCCGTGCTGCTGATGTCGCTCGTGCACGTCCTGTTCGACGAGGGACTGGTCGATCCGGGCGACCGGATGTCGCCGTTGTTGGCGGGATTGGACGAGATCCGACGGGCGTGCGAATCGTTCACGCCCGAAGCGACCAGTGAGGCCACGGGCGTGGATCCCGAGGTGGTTCGGGCGTTGGCCCGGGAACTGGCGGCCGCCCCTTCGGCGGCCGTGTACGGCCGTATCGGCACCACGACGACCGAGTTCGGAACCACGGCATCGTGGCTGGTCGACGTGGTGAACACCTTGACGGGCAATCTCGACCGACCCGGTGGCGTGATGTTCGCCGTGCCCGCGACCGGAGGACCGACCACCCGGGGCAAGCCGGGGCAGGGATCAGGTTTTCGCATCGGACGCGGGGGCGGCCGAACGGTGGTCAGTGGTCATCCCGAGGTGATGGGGGAGTATCCGGTCGCCGCACTCGCCGAGGAGATCACCGACGCCGGCGACGAGCGCATCCGGGCCCTCGTGACGGTCGCGGGCAATCCCGTGCTCTCGACACCGAATTCGTCGCGGCTCGACGACGCGTTGTCGCGGCTCGACTTCATGGTCAGCGTCGACATCTATCTCAACGAGACGACGCGACACGCCGACGTGATCCTGCCGCCGCCGTCGCAGTTGGAGAAGGACCACTACGACGTGTTGTTGCTGCAGTTCGCGGTGCGCAACGTGGCCAACTACAGCCCGGCGGTGTTGCCGGTGCCCGATGGTCGTCCCGACGAGTGGGAGATCATGGCCAAGCTGGCGATGATCGCCGGCGGATTCGGACCGGATGCCGATCCGGCCGCGGCCGACGACGCCAACATCGCCGGTCTCGTGGCGCACTCCGTGAAGGATCCGACCTCACCGATCCATGGTCGCGATGCCGACGAGATCATGGACGCCTTGTCACGGAGTGGACGTAGGGGTCCGGCGCGCCTGCTCGATTTCATGCTGCAGACCGGCCCCTACGGCGCCGGATTCGGTGAGCGGCCCGGTGGAGCCAGCCTCGACGTGTTGATCGAGAATCCGCACGGAGTCGACTTCGGAGAGTTGCAGTCGAGACTGCCGGATGCTCTTCGCACCAAGTCCGGTCGTGTCGAACTCGCTCCGCCGGAACTATTGGCCGACGTCGATCGCCTTCGCTCGGCGATCGGCACGCTGGCTCGCCGCGATCTCGTTCTGGTGGGTCGTCGTCATCTCAAGTCGAACAACTCGTGGATGCACAACGTCGACGTGTTGGTGAAGGGTGCGATGCGATGCACGCTGCAGATGCATCCGAACGACGCGCGGCGAGCGGGCGTCGTCGATGGCGGTCGCGCGCGAGTGACCTCGCGAGTGGGTCGGGTCGACGTGGAGGTCGAGGTCACCGATGCGGTTCGACCCGGAGTCGTGAGCCTGCCCCATGGTTGGGGTCACGACGTGGAAGGTGTTCGTCTGGGCGTGGCGAGTCGGCTTCCGGGCGTGAACTCGAATGTGCTCACCGACGAGTCGGCGATGGATCCGTTGTCGGGCACATCGGTACTGAACGGCATTCCGGTGGACGTGGTGGCACTCGCCTGATTCGGATCGTCGCGATCCACAGTTTCCTCCACAGGGTTTTCCACGAAACTTTCCGGTAATTCACACGGTTGTCCACTTCCTTCCCACAGGGCTCCGCCCGTACCGTGATGGTCCATGAGGATGACGGTGCGGTGCTGTGGCGAGACGTTCGCCGGCGGCCTCCGGTCGTCGTGGTAGGACAGATTGGGACGGCTCCGGCCAACCCGAACCTGCGGCATCGCACCGTCGCCTCGACCAATCCCTGGCCGTCTGTGACCTGTGTGCAGGGACGACCCGAGGATCGTTGACACGGGGGTAGTTACACTGCTGTAATCTCACAACCACTTGTGGTGACACACGCGGTAGGGGGCCGCAGGCACCACATCTTGTGGGTCCCAAACATCCGTTCGGCCGGGTCGGTCGAACGCCTCGGCAACGGTGCCGGAGCGTTCGAACGAGCCGGCCGAGTGGCCGAAAGCGGTCTTTCGACCGACCCAGCCGACGCACACCCGGCGTCCAGAAGACATCTCCGATACACACAGAAAAGGATCACTGACATGTCCCTCGCACCCGACCGTCTCGCCATCGGGATCCACCGCCATTTCACGGCTCCCGGCACGCATCCCTACGACCAGGTCGTGTGGGAGCGTCGGGACGCCCGAATCTCCAACTGGAAGGACGGTTCGGTCGCTTTCGAGCAATTGGGAGTCGAGTTCCCGGTCACCTGGTCGCTGAACGCCACCAACATCGTCGCCCAGAAGTATTTCCGGGGCACGCCGGGCACCCCGGAGCGTGAGTCGTCGTTGCGTCAGGTGATCGATCGCGTCGCCGACACCATCACCCAGTGGGGCCAAGAGGGCGGCTACTTCGTCGACGTCGCCGAGGCCGAGACGTTCCGTGACGAACTGAAGTACATCCTCGTCACCCAGCGGGCCGCGTTCAACAGCCCGGTGTGGTTCAACATCGGCGTCAAGGGCGTCCCGCAGCAGGCCTCGGCGTGCTTCATCCTTTCGGTCGACGACACGATGGACGGAATCCTCAACTGGTACCGCGAGGAAGGAGTCATCTTCAAGGGTGGTTCGGGTTCGGGTATCAACCTCTCGAAGATCCGCTCGTCGGTCGAATTCCTGAACGGCGGCGGAACCGCGTCGGGTCCGGTGAGCTTCATGCGTGGCGCCGATGCGTCGGCCGGCACCATCAAGTCTGGTGGCAAGACCCGTCGCGCCGCCAAGATGGTGATCCTCAATGTCGACCATCCCGACATCGAGGAATTCATCTGGTGCAAGTCCAAGGAAGAGAAGAAGGCCCGCGTGCTGCGCGACTCGGGTTTCGACATGGACCTCGACGGCGTCGACGCTTTCAGCATCCAGTACCAGAACGCCAACAACTCGGTGCGCGTCACCGACGACTTCATGCAGGCGGTCGAGAACGACGCCGACTGGCACTATCGCGCGGTCACCAACGGTGAACCGGTGCGCACGGTGAGGGCCCGCGACTTGTGGCGCCAGATCGCCACCGCCTCGTGGGAGTGCGCCGACCCCGGACTGCAGTTCGACACCACCATCAACAAGTGGCACACCGCTCATGCCACCGGTCGGATCAACGGTTCCAACCCGTGCTCGGAGTACATGCACATCGACAACTCGGCGTGCAATCTGGCGTCGATCAACCTCATGAAGTACCTCGAAGAGTCGGGCAACTTCGACATCGACGCCTACAAGCACACGATCGAGACAGTCTTCACCGCCCAGGAGATCCTGGTCGGTCGAGCCGACTATCCCACCGAGAAGATCGGCGAGAACAGCCGCAAATTCCGTCAGCTCGGCCTCGGCTACGCCAATCTCGGTGCCTTGCTCATGGCTTTCGGTCTCCCGTACGACTCGGCCGAGGGTCGTTCGTGGGCGGCCGCGCTCACCAGCCTGATGACCGGACATGCCTACGCCGTGAGCGCCCGCACCGCGAGTCGCATGGGACCGTTCGCCGGCTTCGCCGAGAACGAGCGCTACATGCTGAACGTGCTGCGGATGCACCGCGACGCGAGCTACCAGATCGAGAACCAGGCGGCGGTTCCGGCCGAGTTGGTGCGCGCCGGCCAGGAGTCGTGGGAGAGCGCGGTTCGCGACGGCGAGGAGTACGGCGTGCGCAACAGCCAGGCCTCGGTTCTCGCGCCCACCGGCACCATCGGACTCATGATGGACTGCGACACCACCGGCATCGAACCCGATCTCGGTCTCGTGAAGATGAAGAAGCTCGTCGGTGGCGGCAACATGTTGATCGTCAACCAAACGGTTCCGATGGCCCTCAGCCAACTGGGTTACACCGCCCAGCAGGTCGACGAGATCATCGCCTACATCGACACCGAGAAATCGATTCTCGGAGCCCCGCACCTGAAGGCCGAGCACGTTCCGGTCTTCGCCTGCTCCATGGGCGACAACACCATCCACTACGAGGGTCACGTGCGCATGATGGGAGCGGTGCAGCCGTTCTTGTCCGGCGCGATCTCCAAGACGGTCAACATGCCCGAGGATGCGACCATCGAGGACGTGGAGGAACTCCACATGCTCTCGTGGAAGTTGGGTCTGAAGGCCGTGGCCATCTACCGCGACAACTGCAAGGTCGCCCAGCCGCTCTCGACCGCCAAGAAGGACGACGACAAGACCGACGCCGCGGCCGACCAGTCGGCGGCCGCTCCCGTGGCGGCCACTCAGGTGGTGGAGCGCATCGTCGAAAAGGTGATCACCAAGCCGGTGCGTCATAAGTTGCCCCGCAGCCGTCGTGGTCGCACCTTCGAGTTCCGGGTGGCCGACTGCAAGGGATTCGCCACCATCGGCGAGTACGAGGACGGTCGTCCGGGTGAGGTGTTCCTCACCGTGTCGAAGCAGGGTTCCACCCTGTCGGGAATCATGGACGCCTTCGCCAAGAGCATCAGTTACGGCCTGCAGTACGGCGTCCCGATGCGAGCCTTCGTGGAAGCGTTCGTCAACATGCGTTTCGAACCGGCCGGCATGACCGACGATCCCGACATTCGCTTCGCGAACTCGATCATGGACTACCTGTTCCGTCGTCTGGCCCTCGAGTACTTGACCTACGACGAGCGTCAGGAACTCGGCATCTTCTCCATCGACGAGCGGTTGCAGCCCACGCTGCCCGGCGTCGAGGAGTCCGCGGTCGAGACCTTCCAGGGCAGCGAAGTCGCGGCCGATCCCAAGAGCATCCCGTCGGTCGACGAGTTGGTGACCCAGATGGAGATGGGCATCGCTCCGCCGGCGCCGGTCAGCGACATCTCGGCCGAACTCAACCGCCCCGGGGTTCGCCAATCGGATGCACCGATGTGCATGCAGTGCGGCGTGCAGATGGTTCGAGCCGGTTCGTGCCATGCCTGCCCGTCGTGCGGGAGCACCAGCGGCTGCAGCTGAACAACCATCGGCCTGTACGAGCCCGTCGCGACGATCTCCCGAGGATCGACGCGACGGGCTCGTCGGTTTCCATCGGACGTTCGGGTGACGTGATCCCGTGACACCGACTCGACCTTTGGAGAATTACTCCAGAACCCATCCCGGTGGAACTCGTAGGCTGTCCGGGTGCTCGCCACCGGTTCGGATCGACGATCGAAATCCGACGGAGGTCACGGGCGCAATCCGGAGTCCACGGTCGAATCCCTGATCGAGGCCACGATCAGGCAGTTGGCCAAGGTGGGCGAGACCGGATTCAGGCTCGGCGTCGTGATGCGCGAGACCGGGGTTCCCACCGGATCGGTGTACCACCACTTCGGGAGTCGCGAGGGGCTGGTGGCGGCGGCGCGAATGGTGATGTACTCGCGCTCGGTCGACGAGGATGTCGCGATGTTGGACGATCGTCTGCGGACTCCCGTCACCCACGACGAGTTCATGGCGGCCATCGACTCGCTGGTCGATCTCACGAACGGCGAAGACCGCCTGCCTCGTCGCTTGCAGCGAGCCGAGGTGGTCGGAATGGCGGCCACCAATGCCGTGCTGGCCGAATCGGTCGGGGCCGATCAACGTCGTCTGGTGGAGAAGATGGCCGAGCGACTCCGCGCCGCGGTCGACTGCGGTGCGATCCGTCTCGAACACGACGTCGAGGCGGTGGCGGCCATGCTTCTCGTACCGGTGAACGGTCGCACGATCATCGAACTCGACTCGCGCCGTCCACCGGCCGGCGAGATGTCCGAGATCATGAAGAAGTTCGTGCGCTCCGTGGTGCTGCGACCCTGACGAACCGTCGTCAGTTGCGCGGCACCTTCACCCACGGAACGTCCTTGTCGACGCGCGGCTCGCCCGGCAGTCCCAGAACCTGTTCGCCGAGAATGTTCCTCATGATCTCGCTCGTGCCGCCTTCGATCGAATTGGCGCGGGCACGGAGGAAAGAATGCCGGACGCCGCCTTCGGCACCGTCGACCGAGAGGTTCTCGGGTCGGCGGAAGGTGTAGTCGAAGTCGATCATTCCGGCGGCTCCGAGCAACTCGACCGAGAACTCGGTGACCTTCTTGTTGAATTCGGCGAGCATGAGTTTGGCGATCGATCCCTCGGGTCCCGGGTTGCCGGCCTTGGCCGCTTGGGAGGCGCGCATATTGGTGAGGCGCAGGGCCTCGCTCTTGCACCACAACTGCAGAAGACGGTCACGCTCCGCGGCGCTGCGCCCCTCGCGCTCCTTGAAGATGCGAACGGCCTCGTCGATGGGGCCACGACGCTTCGAGTTTCCTCCGCCTCCGCCACCGATCGCCGTGCGCTCGTTCATCAACGTGGTGAGCGCCACGCGCCAACCCTCGCCGACCTCGCCGATGCGCATCACATCGGGAACGCGGGCGTCGGTCATGTAGACCTCGTTGAACTCGGCTTCTCCGGTGATCTGACGGAGGGGTCGCACCTCGACCCCCGGGGCACGCATGTCGAGCGCGAAGTACGTGAGTCCCTTGTGCTTGGGCTGATCGGGGTCGGTTCGGGCCACCAGCATCCCCCAGTCGCCGAGGTGAGCCATGGTGTTCCAGACCTTCTGGCCGTTCACCACCCACTCGTCGCCGTCGCGGACGGCACGGGTTCCCAATCCGGCGAAGTCGCTTCCGGCTCCCGGTTCGCTGAAGAGCTGACACCAGCGCTCCTCACCGGTGAACATCGGGCGCAGGAAACGCTGCTTGGCCTCCTCGGAACCGTGCGTGACGATGGTGGGCCCGGCCAGGGCGATGAAGAACGTCGAGGGATCCTGCGGTTGGGCACCGGCTCGACGGAGGCGCTCCTCGACGACCCGGTTGAGTTCGGGACGCACCCCGAGACCACCGTGTCCCTCGGGAAAATGCACCCACGCGAGTCCGTGATCGAAGCGGGCACCGCGAAACACGACGTTGGCCACCTTCTTGGGATCGACGGTGTCGAGCAGTGCGTCCAGGGCGGCTTCGACTCGGCTCAGTTGGGGATCGGTGACGACGGTCGATGACATGGCGTCAGTCTCGCACCCCACGGCGACCGGGTCGAAAGCGGACGACGACTGGATCACGTCACATTTCGGCCCCGATCCGTCGTTGGCGTTGCATGGAAACCACGACAATGAACCTCACCGGACGGATGCGCTGATGGGGCTGTTCGGCGCCTATCTGGCCTATCGCCACGGCAAGAAGAAGGCGCGACGAGCCGCCGATCGCGACATGCACGATCTCGAGCGTCGCTTGGCCGACATCGAATCGCGGGAAGGCTCCGGCGACGACGATGACGACGAGATCTGCGACTCCTGCGGACACCGCCGCGCCCAGCACTCCGACGACGACCCGCCGCTCTGCCCGTCGTACTGAGTGCCGGGGGTCGACCGACCCCGCGGGTCAGCGTCGCCGGAGTTCGTCGGCGACGGCCGGGTGCACGATCCGCCCCGATTCCACGTTGACCGCACCCACCAACTCGGGATGCTGCCGCGTGGCGGCCGACCAGCCAGCCGCCAACGACCTCACGTAGGGAAGCGTCGCGGCCGTGAGGGCGGCCGTCGACGAACGGGGAACGGCCGCCGGCATGTTGGGCGTGGCCGACACCCGCACGTGGCCCATCGAACGCACCGGGTCACTGTGCGTCGTGGCCTCCACACCCTCGACGCATCCGCCCTGGTCGATCGCGATGTCGACCACGACCGAACCCTCGGGCATGAGTTCGAGGGTTCGGCTCGTCACGACGATCGGCGCCTTGTGTCCGGGAGCCAGCACCGCCCCGATGATGACCTCGGCGGTCGGTGCCAGATCATCGACCACCCCGGGTCGGGATTCGACGGCGCGCGCCAGAGGACCGCAATCGCGCGCCACGGCCTCGGCCCGCGCCAGATCGAGGTCGACCACGATCACCTCGGCACCCATCCCGGCGGCCACCTCGGCGGCATGACGGCCGGAGACGCCGGCGCCGATCACCACGACGGTGGTCGGTTCGACACCGGGGAGTCCGCCCATCAGCATTCCACGCCCCCCGTTGCGCGCCTCGAGATACGACGCGGCGATCTGTGTGGCGAGTCGTCCGGCCACCATGCTCATGGGGGCCAGCAACGGCAATTGGCGATCGATCTCCACCGACTCGTAGGCGATGGCCCGACAACCCGCGGAGCACAGAGCATCGGCAACCTCGGGCGCGGCCGCGAGATGCAGATACGTGAAGAGCGTGTGGTGCGCGCGAAACTTCCCGAACTCGGAGGGTTGGGGTTCTTTCACGTGGAGCAGCAACGTGGCGCTCTCGAACACGGCGTCGGCGGTGGGTGCGATCTCGGCTCCGGCGCGCTCGTACTCGTCGTCGCGGAAACCCGATCCGATTCCGGCGCCGGTCTCGACGACCACCCGACGGCCGTCGGCCACGAGAGCGGACGCTCCTTGCGGGGTGAGGCTCACTCGTCGCTCGTGCGGTTTGATCTCCCGGAGAACCCCCACGATCTGCGATTGGTTCCAGGATTGCGGCGGGGTCGAACGGGGGTCGGTCACGGCATCACGCTCCACGAGCATTCAACCGACTCACCGGCTGAATCGGGTCACCGGCCGAATCGGGTCACGAGATGAACGTCACGAAAGTGCGTCACGAACGTGCGTCATTCGGAGGTGAAGCGGAGAGCTCCTCGGGCGTGGACACGATCCATGAACCCCGGCTCGTAGGCCGCGGTCGGATGCTCCCGGACCATCTCGTCCAGGATCTCGGCGTCGGTGCCCACGAGGATCCGCCAGTCACCTCGCCGTACCGCTTCCAGGATGATCGACGCCGCCTCGGCCGCCGAGGTCGGGGCGTTGTCACGGAAAGCCTCACCCTGGGCCTGGATACCGACCCGAATGTCCTCGTCGCTGGCCCCGCTCAGATCCAGTCCCGCTCGAGCCATACGGGTTCGCACCTGAGCCACTTGGTCCTCGGTCATCTCCTTCGGATCGTGCCCGAGGAGTCGACGGGAATTGATGGCGATCGAGGTTCCGATGTGACCGGGCATCACCACCGATGCCCGCAAGGTCGGCGCATTGATGCGGAAGTCGGTGATCAGCGCCTCGGTGAATCCCTTGACGGCGAACTTCGCCGCGCTGTACGCGGTGTGGGGAATGCCCGGACCGAGCGACGCCCAGAAGCCGTTGACGGAACTGGTGTTCACGACGTGCCCGCAGTCGGCGGCCAGCAGCAGAGGAAGGAAGGCGCGGGTGCCCAGGTAGACGCCACCCCAGCACACACCGAAGGTTTTCTCCCAATCGGCGCGGTCGTCCTCGACGATGCTTCCCCCGCCACCGATTCCGGCGTTGTTGATCAACAGGTGCACCGCGGGACGCCACGCGGCCACGGCGTCCCGGAAAGCGATCACATCGGACTCCTGCGAGACGTCGGCCACGTGGGTGAGAACCTGTCCCGGGGCGGAGGCGCACGACGCGGCGGTCTCGAGGAGGTTGTCCTCGATCACGTCGCAGGTTGCGACGTCGCAACCAGCCGCCGTCAATTGCAGAACCAACTCGCGGCCCATACCCGACCCGCCGCCGGTGACGACGGCGACCCGACCCGAGAATCCGCTGGCGAACCACGTGGGAGAACTCATGGGGGCGACCCTACTCAGTCGTGCCCGTCGGTCGGTTGCCCGACCGACGGGCACCCCGACCGACGGACACCCCGACCGACGGACACAGGGTCACGACGGGTCGCGGGGGATGCGCTTGACGCGACCCTTGGCCGCCGCGCGACTGCGCGAGTGCATGCCCTTCAATTCGCGGGCGGTCACCCCGCCGGTTCCCTCGCTCAACAGGGCGTCGAGGGTGAGTCGCATCTCGTCGGCGTCGTCCGCCAGGCCGAGTCGGTGAAAGGATTCCATCGACGTTCGGAGGTACGAGATCGCCGAATCCCCATCGCCCTTGCGGATCGATTCGGTGGCCAGTCGACGAGTTTCCGACGCTTCGATGCGCAGAACCTCACCCGCCACCTTGTCGTCGGGCGAGTCGATATCGGCGACGTCGGCCACCGCCTCGAGGTGCACCGGCACGGTCACGTCGTGCAGGGCGGCGTCGACGCCGATCGACAGCCAACCGATCCGAACCGTTCCGTCGGGCAGAGGTTGCGGCTCGTCGCCGGTGATCTCGTCGACCTCGACCTCGAACTGCACCAGGATCGAGCGCGTCTCGTCACCGTAGATGTCGCCCACCTCGACCTCGAGGGCACCATCGACGATCCGATGCGGGAAGTCGCCGAGGAGACGCGGGGTGGCCTTCGGAATGGTCACCGTGATGGCGATGTTCTGGGCGACGACGGTTCCGAGATCGGTGAACTCGCGCACGAACACCCCACGGGCCTCGTCGGGTCCGGCGGCCCAGTAGTCGTTGCCTCGCCCGGCGTCGGCGAGTGTGGCGAGCAGTTCCTCGTCGTATCCGTCGGCGAATCCGACGAAGGTCGACGTGATGCCGTGAGCCACGCCGCCGCTCACCAGGGCGCGGAGACTGGTGTGGTCGGTGACGCCCGCATTGGCGTGACCGTCGGTGAGAACGACGACCCGCTTCAACGCCTCGGGGCGACCGTGCTTCGAGAGGATCTCGAGGCCCTTGGCCCAGCCACCCGAGAGGTTGGTGGAGCCGCCGGGAGCGACGCGCGAGATCGTGGTGGCCGCGACGGTCGCATCGTGACGGTCGAGGCCGAGGATCTGCTGCGCCGACGAGTCGAAGACGACGACGGCGAAACGATCCTCGGGCGTACCGAGACGCAGCAGATCGAGGACCGCCGACTTCACCGACTCGAGGGGTCGGCCGTCCATCGAACCGGAACGGTCGATGACGAGCACGACGTCGAGGGGCGGGCGGTCGGTGGGAGGCGCCGGGGGAGCGGTCACCTCGATGAGCGCGCTCACGGTGCTGGTGTTTCCGGCGAGGACGCGCGATCGGTCGAGGGTGACGCGAGGCGCGAGTTGGGCGGGGATTCGGGGTTCGGGTTGCGTTGTCATGTCGGGGTAACGACGCCACTGACCCGGAATGTGACACCCGATTCGCTCAAGGTCGTCGGGGGGCCGGCCGATACCTCCCCGTGACCCGAGTTGCCTTCCCGATCCGACCGACGCGCGGATCGATCCGACGCGTGGCTCCCATGGTGGTGCTGGTGGCCCTGGTCGTCTACGCCCTGGTGGTGTTGTCGCTGTTCACGGGCACTTCGACCGCTCGGGCGGCGGCGATCGGTGACACCTCGATCATGGAACCGTGGACGACGCCGTCGATGCCCCCCAAGTGCGAGCCGGCTCGGGTCGCGTCCGGTGACGTGACGGGTTGTCTGATCACCGATTGGGGCGAGCCGGGCGCCAAGGGGTGGGGCACCCCGCCGTTTCCGTACGCCACCGTCGGGGGTCCCCTCGAACCCGGTTGGACGTGGCTCGGGTGGAGTTACAACCGGTCGACGGCCCTGACCGACTGGGAGTCCAAACTCGAGTCCAACACGTCGCGCATCGGAGCGCTTCGGGTCGGCGCGATCAGGGCGCCCAAGCCCGCGCTCGTTCTCTTCGAAGGTTTCCTCTCCGAGATCCAGGCCGCCGGGTACAAGCTGACCGACGGCATCGCGTACAACTATCGCTGCACGTCGAACACCCGCAAGGACTGCGCCGGTCTGACGTCACGATCCCTGTCGAACCACTCGTGGGGTCTCGCGGTCGACATCAACGTCTCGCGCAACCCGGAGATCTCGTACGTACCGAATCCGGCGACCGGATCGACCACCGCGTGCGACACGCCGATGAAGACCGACCTTCCCCGCTGGGTCGTTCAGACCGCCGAGAAGTGGGGTCTGCTCTGGGGCGGTTACGGATGGAACGGAGGTTGCACCTCGCCCGCCGCGGCGCGGGGAAGCATCCTGCGCGATCCGATGCACTTCGAGTTCCGGGGCACCTTCGATCAGGCTCTCGCGATCGCCGCGTTCAACGGCGTGATCGTCGAGCGTTACTGCAGCGACGTCGTGGTGGTGGAGGGATCGTCGACGCGTGTCGATCGGCGTTGCACGTGGAAGGACAAGCCACAGGCCGATTGGCGGGTTCCCGTCTCCACCGGTGCGTCGACCGGTGCCACGGCGGCCCTGGTGAACATCACCCTCACCGGCGCCGACTCGGCCGGCTACGTGACCGCCGAGAGTTGCGACACGCCCGTCGAGGGTCTGCGCGCGTGGTCGAACGGCAACGTGGTGCCCGGGCAGACGGTGGCCAACCTCGCGGTGGTTCCGCTCGACGCCCAAGGAAGGTTCTGTCTGTATCAGTCGTCGGCCATGCACTTGGTGGTCGACGTGCAGGGCTGGTTCTCGCCGTCGGCCGTGTCGGGCGCGAACGGGTCCTTGTTCTCGCCGTTGTCACCCACTCGGGTGGTCGACACCCGTGTGTCGGGGGCCAAGACCTCGCCATTGGTGAAGTTCACGATTCCGGTGGGTCACGCACCGCTCGGTGCCGTGGCCGCTCTGGCCAACCTCACCGTCACCCACACCGACTCCGCCGGCTACCTGACCTCCGACTCGTGCACCGGGCTCGCCGACGGAGAGCAGGAACGTTCGAACGTCAACTTCGCCGCCGCCGACACCGTGGCGAATCTCGCCGTCGTTCCGATGTCGGGCTCGTCGTTCTGCACTCTGGCCAACGTGGGCGTGCACCACATCGTCGACGTCCAGGGAGTGTTCGCACCGGCACCGGTGGGTCAGTGGGGATACGCACCCATGACCCCGTCGCGATTGCTCGACACCCGACAGTGTTCGAACGGTTCGTGTCCCGGACCCAACAAGGCGGGCCGGATCGTGAAGGTTCAGGCACCGGCCGGGGCCTCGGCCGTCCTCGTGAACCTGACTCTCACGGGGGCCACCGGAAGTGGCTACGCGACAGCGGCGGCCTGTTCGAAATTGGTGCCCGGTCCGCAGGCGCAATCGAACGCCAACGTGGCCAAGGGTGGGACGGCGGCAAACCTCGCCGTGGTTCCGGTGGATGCCGACGGATCGTTCTGCGTGTACACGTCGTCGACGACGCACGTGATCGTCGATCTGCAGGGCACGTTCTCGCCGTCGGCCGATCTGCGTTTCACGCCCACCAGTCCGACACGACGGCTCGACACCCGGCGCTGACCTCGCGACCGGGTCGGGTCGTGGAGTTGAATGGAGAGGTGATTCGGCGTCTGCTCGCGGTCTCGATCCTGACGGCCGTGACGGCGGGATGCTCCGACTCGGTGGGTGAATCCGCCGAGTCCGTCCCGACGGGGTCGACGGTCGTCGAGTCGGCAGGAGATGGTGGGATCGGTGCCTCCGGAACCATCGACCCGACCGTTCCGGCCGATCCGTCGGCGACTTCCTCGTTGACTCCCTCGTTGGCTCCGGCGTCGTCGGTGGCGCCACCGATCATCGACAATCCCGCCGGCACGGCGACGTTCGCCTTCACGGGCGACACCTTGATGCACAGCCCGTTGTGGGACCAGGCCCGCCGCAACGCGACCGGCGGAGCCGAGTACGACTTCGCACCCCTGTTCGAACGAGTTCGCCCGTACCTGTCGGCGGCCGACTGGGCGGTGTGCCATCTCGAGACGCCGTTCGCGCCGGTCGGTCGACCGTTGCGCACGCAGGACGAACGAGGAATCTTCTACCAGGTGCCGCGCGAGGTGGCCGACGGACTGGCGGCCACCGGTTTCGACCGCTGTTCGACGGCCAGCAACCACACCATGGACGGCGGAACGGCGAGCATCGACACCACGGTCGCCGAACTCGAGCGAGTCGGAATCTCCCAGGCCGGCATGGCGCGCGTTCCCACCGAGATCGAACCCACGGTGGTCGACGTCAACGGACTGAAGGTCGCCCACCTCTCGTACACGTACGGCCTCAACGATCTTCCCGTGCCGCCGGGAGAACCGTGGCGAACGGCGCTGATCGACGTCGGGCGAATCGTCGACGATGCGAGGCGATCGAGAGAGATGGGCGCCGAAGCGGTGATCGTGAGCATGCACTGGGGGTCGGAGGGTTCGTCATCGCCCAACGACCGACAGCGCGCCTGGGCGCGACAGTTGGCCGAGTCCGGCCTCGTCGATCTGGTCGTCGGTTCGCATCCCCACGTGCTCCAGCCGATCGAGTTGATCGGCGAGACCTGGATCCTGCACAGTCTCGGCAATTTCATCTCCAACATGCCGAACGGCGATCGCTGGCCGGCGTCCACGCAGGATGGAGCGATCGTGTTCGTGACGATGTCGTCCGACGGCGCCGGTGGTGTCGAGGTGGGTCGTCCGTTCGTCCGGCCGACGTGGGTGAACAAGGGTGACGATTGGGTGGTTCACGACCTCCTTTCGGAGCTCTCGCTCGGCCCGCTGCCGGCGGTCATGGAGGAATCGATGCGACGTACCACTCGAACCCTCGGGGAGTTCATGGTGCCGTGAATCGGAACGAAGCCGGAGTGCCGACGATGCGAGTGATGACGTGGAACATCTGGCATCGCTTCGGCCCCGATCGCACGGAAGCGATCGACCGCACGATCGCCGCGGAGGAGCCCGACGTGCTCCTGCTGCAGGAGGTCGATCTCGCTCCTGACGCGCTCGAATCCTTGGCGCATCGACTCTCGATGCATCACGTCGGCTCCGGCTCGCACGGCATGGGCAACGCGATCCTGTCGAAGTGGCCGCTCACGGGGTTCGCCGAGCGGGCCCTTCCCGATCTCGATGGGAACCCCGGACTCCGGAGGGTGATCGGTGTCGACGTGGCGACGCCGTGGGGGCATTGGCCGGTTGTCAACACGCACCTCCATCACCGTTTCGACGGATCGTCGACGCGCATCCGACAGGTCGATGCGGTGATGGACTTCGTCGCCGATCGACGGGGTGACCCGGCCCACGACCTGCCGCCGATCGTCGGCGGCGATTTCAACGCGGTTCCCGACAGCGACGAGATCCGACGGGTCACCGGTCGCGCACCGGTACCGGTGCCGAATCTGGTGCTGAACGACGTCTGGGAGCAGTGCGGAAGCGGGGTGGGGCACACCTGGTCGTCGGCGAATCCGTATCAGGCGGAAGCCAATTGGCCCGATCGCCGCATCGACTACCTGTTCGTCGCCTGGCCCCGACCCAAACCGGTGGGGAATCCGGTGTCGGCACGCCTGGCCGGAACGGTTCCCGTCGACGGGGTGCAGCCGAGCGATCACTACGCGGTCGTGGCCGACTTCCGCACGCCGCTCGTGAACTAGCGTCGCGTCGTCGTGGCCACGCTTCGCTTCAGTTTCGGAACCATGGGCTCGGGGAAGAGCACCCTCGCACTGCAGATCCACCACAATCTGTCGGGTCGGAACCGTCGGGGTCTCCTCCTCACCAAACTCGACCGTGACGGGGCCCAGGTGACGAGCCGACTGGGCGTTTCGGCTCCCGCGGTGGAGGTGCGGGGCGACGTCGATCTGTTCGAGTTGGCGGCCGAACGACTGCCCCTCGACTTCGTGGTGTGCGACGAGGTGCAGTTCTATTCCGCCGCCCAGTGCGATCAGTTGGCCCGCGTCGTCGACGAACTCGGCGTCGACGTCTACGCGTTCGGTCTGATCACCGACTTCAAGGGGCTGTTGTTCGAGGGCACGCGACGGATGCTGGAGGTCGCCGATGAACGCGTCGAGATGCAGGTCGAGGCGCGTTGCTGGTGTGGCGGGCGCGCCACCCACAACGCCCGCGTGGTGAACGGTGTCGTGGTGTACGAGGGCGAGACGGTGGTGGTGGGTGACACGTCGGATGCCCCGTCGGCCCCGTTGTTCGGCGATGTCGTGCGGTACGAATTGCTGTGTCGACGGCACTACCTGGCCGGCGACATGGAGCCCTGAGTCCCGCGATCCGCGGTGCCGGGATCGTGCCGGGTCGTCAGTTCCAGGCGCACGGCATGCGCTTGATGCCGTTGATGAACGCGCTCTGTAGCCAGGCCGGTTCTCCGGTGATCCGCAGATTCGGCATGCGACGCCGGATCTCGTCGAACATCACGGCGATCTCCCGCCGGGCGAGGTTGGCACCCAGACAGAAGTGGGGTCCGCCGGCGCCGAATCCGACCTGGGCCGGGGCCGCCGATCGCGTGACGTCGAACCTGAACGGATCGGCGAATACCCGCTCGTCGCGGTTGCCCGACGAGTAGAACATGACCACCTTGTCGCCGGCCTTCAGTTGCTGACCGGAGATCTCGGTGTCCTCGGTCACCGTGCGCCGGAAATGGATGACGGGTGTCGCGTAGCGAACGATCTCCTCGACCGCCGAGCGCGTGTGCGTCTCGAAGTCGTCGAACCAGATCTTCTTCTGATCGGGGAAAGCCGTGAGAAGGCGCATGCCGTGCGAGATGGCGTTGCGGGTGGTCTCGTTGCCGGCCACCACGAGCAGGATGAAGAAGGAGCCGAATTCCTGGGCCGTCAGACGCTCGCCGTCCACGACCGCGTTCATCATCGCCGAGGTCACGTCGTCCTTCGGGTTCCTCACGCGGTCCTCGCCGAGGGCCTGCGCGTACATGAACATCTCGAGTGCCACGCCCATCAGTTCCTCGTACGACCCCACGTACTCCGGGTCGCCGACGCCCAGGATCACGTTGGTCCACTGGAAAATTCGCTTGTGGTCCTCCTCGGGAATGCCCATCATGTCGCAGATGATTCCGAGGGGGAGAGGAGCCGCGATCTCTTCGACGAAATCGCATTCGCCGTTCGGAAAGCGCTCGAGCAACTCGTCGACGAGCCGGACGGCGCGCGATTTCACCTGTTCCTCGACGCGGGCGACCTCCTTGGGCGTGAATCCTCGCGAGACGATGTTGCGTAGGCGGAAGTGTTTGGGATCGTCCATGTTGATCATCGATCCGAAGAACTCGTTCATCTCGACGGGTAGATCGCCGACGTTGGATCCCTTTCCGCTGCAGAACAGTTGCGGATTCCGGCTGATGTGCCAGATGTCGTCGTGTCGCGTGACCGCGCGGTACCCGGGACCCGGAGGGAACGGCGCACCCTCGATGACGCGCTCCTCGAAGAAGGCGAAGGGCGCCTGATCCCGCAACGTCCGGAAGGCCCCCTCGCGGAAGGCCCGGTCGCGTGTCCAGAAGTCGGGGTTCGACAGGTCGATGTCGGACAGTGGAACGTCGGGCAATTGTTCGGGCGACGAGATGATCATGCGGAAACCGTAGCGGTGGGCGCACCCCGGTCTCCGGTCGTGATCGATCCTGCTCCGGCCGATCTGCACCGTCCGACCTGCACCGGCCGATCTGCACCGTCCGATCTCCACCGTCCGGCTCGACGCACGTGATTCGGGTCGAATGATGAGCCGCGGGTCGTCGAAGGTGACCCGGACCTCGGCGGTGTGGGGGACGGTGAGTCGGCCTGTAAGCGGGATTCTGTCCGACCGGTTGCCCGGTCTGGATGGCCATCCATCTGTGCGGCCTACCCGAGGGTGCCCCGGTCACCCGGGGCGGACGAGCCGCCCGTGCCCTCTGCTCGACCTTGCTCCGGGTGGGGTTTGCCGAGCCGGTCGGGTCGCCCCGATCGCTGGTGCGCTCTTACCGCACCGTTTCACCCTTGCCTGATCCGGTTGCCCGGCCATCGGCGGTTTCTCTCTGTTGCACTGTCCGTGAGGTCGCCCCCACCTGGCTCTCGCCAGCACCCTGCTCCGTGGAGTCCCGACTTTCCTCGATCCGGGTCGAGAGACCCGGATCGCGGCCACCCGGCCGACTCACCGTCGACGTCAGTGTAGGGGCGGACCTCGGTGGCCGATTCGTGCGGTCACGCCGAAGGGCGCGAACGTCACTCTCCGTCGAGGTACTCGTACACCAGCGAGTTCAGGCTGGGTGTCTCGAGATTCACCGTGGTTCGAGTTCCGTTCTCGTCGGCTGGTCCGATCGTCACCGGGACCGGAGCGAGCGTGCCGAACGCCGACGGCACCGCGTAGAAGACGGAGGTTTCGGTCTCGGCGTACTCGGCGGCGATCGACAGGCCACTCGACGACACGAGACGCGTCGGGTTCAGGACGAGTCCGAGGGTCGCCGCGTGACGTCCCTCCTCCTCGCCGTTGCCCATGGCCGCCGCCCGCAACGCCTTGTCGTCGAACAACGGAACGAACGACTGGTACGTGGCACCGGCGAGGGTTTCGAGTGCATAGGCGAGAGCCAGAACGTCTCCGGCCTGATCGTCGGAGTCGGCGATCAGCGACAGAGCCGGTTCGATGTAGATCGATTGCAGGCGCGGGTTGGGGTCGGTCCACGGATTCCCGCCGGCGGCCTCGGTGGCCGCGACGATCGTGTCGGCGTGCCGCTTGTGGTCGTCGAGGAAGCGCGACGCGAGCGCGAGTGCGTCACCGGACAGAACACCGAGCCCGGCGGCGGCTTCGTAGGCGAAGATCGCGTTGTACTCGAGCGACGACGCGGTGCGGAGCAGCGCCACGTCGGTGACCGGAGCATCGGGCAGTTCGGTCGCATCGGGCGTGAGGCCGATGCGGGCGATGCCGGTCGAGGACTCCCCGCCGCCACACGCGGCGAGCAGGGCGCCGAGGGACACCGATGCGCCACCGGCGATCAGGAAACGGCGACGCGAGAGAGCGGATTGCTGGCGGGCGTTCATGAGGCGGGGACCTCGACGTCGGCGAGCAACTCGGCGTCGGTGGGGGTGACGAGGAAGGCATCGGCGTCGTCGACCGGCGACAGTCCGGCCACCGCGGCCAACGCCGCGGCATGGCGAGCCTCGACGATCAGGACCGAGGCGATCAGCGCCGACCCTTCGGATCCGTCGAGTTCGCCCAGAAGAGCCTTGTGGGTTGCCACCAGCGAGTTCTCCAGACCGTGGGCGGCGAGAGCCACGTCGGAACCGGTGAACTCGGATTCGAGCGCCTCGAAGAGATCGTCGTTGCGCGTCTGGGGAGCTTCTCCGCCGATGACGGCCGAGATCGACTGGCTGGCCATGTCGTGGTGGGCTCCCATGCAGGCCAGGCTGGCCTCGTGGTCGCCGCCGACTCCCGCCGACACGGCCGCCCGGTAGAGATCGCGCGCGGTCAACTCGAGGGACTGCGCGACGGCGAGCAGTTCGATGTCGCCGGCCGTGGGGCGGCGCGGCGGCGTGGTGGTGTCAGGGGAGGTCACCTCTGGTCCTTTCCGGAATGGATGCCGACAGCCTGCTCGCCGGGTCGGGGCACGAGCAACTTCCCCAGCCTAGAAGTCCAGTGCCGAGAGCTCGGGGATCCATCCGGAGGCGCGAGTCACAGCGCGTCGCCAGCGAGATCGACTCGCCTCGCGATCGAACCCCGACGCCGGTTCCACGACACCGAGAGGACGCCAGAGATCGGCGATGTCGTCCAGATTCGACCACGTGCCGACGGCGAGGCCGGCCAGATAGGCCGCGCCGAGTGTGGTGGCCTCGGTGACCGGCGAAACGCCGACCGGCTTACCCGTCGCGTCCGCGAGAGCCTGAACGAACACGCCGTTGCGGCTCATGCCACCGTCGATCCGAAGCTCCGCGGGGTCGGCGTCGGGGTGGTCGGCGACCACGGACTCGAGCAGATCGGCGCCCCGCTGGGCGACTCCCTCGAGGACGGCGCGCACGACGTGCGGGCGACCGGTGCCACGAGTGATCCCGAACAAGGCTCCGCGGGCGCCGTAGTCCCACGCGGGGGTTCCGAGGCCGAGAAGAGCCGGAACGTAGGTCACTCCTTCGGTGGAGTCGCAGCGACGGGCGATCTCCTCGGTCTCCTCCGCGGAGGCGACCAGTCCGAGGTCGTCGCGCAGCCACTCCACGTTGGTGCCGGCCGCGAGCATGACGGCCTCGCTACCCCACACGAGGCTCGCCGGCGCGTCGGAGCCGGCCGAGCGACTCCAGGCCACGATCGGAAAGGTTCCGTTCGCGGTTCGTTCGGCTCGGCCGGGAGGTCGGTTGCCGGTGACGACGTCGAGCATCCCGCCGGTTCCGAACGTCGCCTTGGCCATGCCGGGTCGGACGCAGGACTGTCCGACGAGAGAAGCTTGCTGATCGCCGACCAGTGCCGCGATCGGGGGTGAGCCGGGAAGGGCGGCGGCCGGTCCGATCACACCACTGCTCGGGACGATGTCCGGCAAGGCACCCATCGGAACGCCGCACGCCCCGGCGGCTCTCTCGTTCCAACGCGGGTCTCCGTCATGAACGGTGGCCAGTCCGGTGACGGCGACGTTGGTGTGATCGGAGACATGCAATCCGGCTCCGCCCGACAGGGTCCACGCGACCCACGTATCGACCGTCCCGATCATCAGGTCGGACGGTTCGATGCCCTCGAGGGAATGGTTCCTCAACATCCATCCGGCCTTGGTGGCGGTCTGGTTGGGTGCGAGGGCGAGTCCGTGTTCCGACTTGGCGACGATGCACTCGCCGACGGTGCGGAGATCCTGCCAACCGAGTGCTGGACCGGTGGGTCGACCGGTGCGCCGATCCCAGACGACCGTGGACGCGCGCTGATTGGCGATCCCGACGGCGGCCACCGGGCCCGCCTCGGCGAGAGCGGCGTGGGCGACGCGCAGGACTCGGGTCGCGAGTTCGGCGGCGTCGAACTCCACGAGTCCGGCGAAGGGAGTGGATGGTGCGAAGGCCTCGTGGTGCAATGCGACGATCGCTCCGTTCGACCGAACGACCGCGGCCCGCAGACCACTGGTGCCGACGTCGACGACGAGAATCGAATCGGCGCTCATCATCGGTCCCGGTTGGATCTCGGGACCGCGCCGCGACGTTGGAGCGAGGAACCGAGGAAGCCACCGAAGAGGCCCACCAGCAGAATGATGGAGAAGTTGAAGACGAGCCCGCTCCACGAGACGTCGCCGCCACGGATCAACTTGACCGCGACGAGCACCGCCTGCGGAACGGCGTAGGTGACCGAGGCGGTGACGATTCCGTGGGACAGCGGGGTGCCGCGCTGCTGGTGCCAGGCCGACACTCCGGCACCGATCAGGAATCCGAGCGCGGCGAGCAGAGCGAGGAGGGACGCCAGGGTGGCCCGTCCTCCCTCGGGATCGTCACCCGCGACGAGTCGACCGGCGATCGAGAACGGAACCGCGAACACCAATGCGACGGATGCGCCGGCTCTGATCGCCGCGCGATCCCAACGGTTCGATCGGGGTTCGATGCCGCTCACAGCCCCATCTTGCCCGGGTTCATCACGTCACGGGGATCCAGAGCCTGCTTCACTCGACGCAACACGTCGAACGACGAGCCGAGAGCCTCGGCGACGAATCGGGACCGGTTGAGTCCGATCCCGTGGTGATGACTGAGATTGCCGCCGCTCGCCAAGGCGGCGCGCGCGCCAGCATCCCAGAGCGCGTGGTAGGTCGACTCGACGTCGTCGGACGAGGGATCGGCGGCGAAGGTGAAGTAGAGGCAGGCGCCATCGTGGTAGCTGTGCGACAGGTGACACGTGGCCGAACGTGCGTGCGGAACGGCGAGTAGCGCCGACACCGTCGTTCGATGGATCTCGTCGAGTCGCGACCAGGGTGCGGCGATCTCCATGGTGTCGACCACGTATCCCTTGCGGGTCAGGGCCTGCAGGGCGCTCGTGTCGTTGCGATGACGCATCCACGCGGCGACGAGTTCGGTGTCGGTCGGAACACAACCCGGGGTGGCCAGACACTCCTCGTCGACGATCGACATCGAAGCCTCGACCGATGCGCGATCACCCTCGTCGTGCACCAGAAGGATGCACTCCGATCCGTCTCCTCCGTGTCCGCGTTTGCTCTCCGGGGCGTCGTAGAGGCGCAGGACCGCGGGGGTTCCGTCACGGCGAAGAATGCGACGACAGGCGTCGATTCCCGACGCGAAGTCGGCGAATCGATGGGCCGCATCGCGCCGCGCGTCGGGGGAAGGACGGCATCGCAACCACACCCGGGTGACGATGCCGAGCGTTCCCTCGCTTCCGACGAAGAGTTGCGTGAGATCCGGACCCACGGCGGCGCGGGGTGCACCTCCGGTCCGGACGATGCTGCCGTCGGCGAGGACGACCTCGAGGCCGACCACCATGTCCTCGATTTTCCCGTGTCGGGTCGAGTACTGGCCGGCACCACGACAGGCCACCCACCCGCCGACCGTGGAGATGTCGAAACTCTGGGGGAAGTGCCCAACCGTCAACCCGAGTGGCGCGAGGTGGGCCTCGAGATCGGGTCCGAAGGTTCCGGACAGCACCTCGACCGTCAGCGACCGGTCGTCGACCGACGCGACGCCGTGGAGGTCGCAGAGATCCACCACGACGCCACCTCGAACGGGAACCGACGCGCCGCACACTCCGCTGCGTCCGCCGGCGGCGACCATCGGAACGCCCTCGGCCGAGCAGGCTCGGACCACTCGTGCCACCTCGGAGGTCGACCGTGGTCGAACGACCGCGGTCGCGCGCCTCGGCACCGCGCCCCGCAACGACCAGTGCATCGCGAGTGGCCACCAATCACGACTGGCCTCGGCGGTTTCGTCGATCGCGGTGACCGTCGGGCAGATCCGCTCGAGTTCGGCGACGAGGCTCGGGCTCGGGTCGCGACGCGCGTCGTTCAGTACCTCGTCGGGTGTCCCCGAGGTCACCAGTTCGATGGGCACGACCGGGCGACGCGGACCGGGAGTCGTCGCGCTCATGCGGAACCCGCGCTTGCTTCGTTGTGATCGTTGCGGTCGGGGCCGACATCGATCGCGGACGTCGCGACGGGATGCAACTCCTCCTCGGTGACGAGTGCGGAGGCTTCCTCGTGGTCACACATCTCGTGGAAGGACGCGATCTCGTCCTCGATGCGTCGAGCGCTCCAACCGAGGTGCGGCGCGATCAGTTCGGCGACCGATCGTGCCGCGGACCGGCTGGCGTCCCGATCGAAGAGGAGGGCCCGGGTCCGTCGCGACAACACGTCGTCGAGGGTGGTCGCCATTTCGTCGACCACCGCCTGAACCGCTTCGGCGCGCAGATAGGGGAGTCCGGGCACCAGGGGTTCGGCCAGCGAGGGATCACGAGCGATCATCTCGTCGATGATCGCGGCGCGCGTGCCGTGCCGGGACCACAAGTGCTGGTCGGTCCCCGGCGGTCGACGTCCGGCTCCGGAGAGTCGTAGTCGTCGGGTGCGACACCTTCCTCGGCGTCCCAGTTGTTCCATCACCGCGTCCACCGCGTCCTCGGCCATCTCGCGGTAGGTGGTGAGCTTTCCGCCCGTGACGGTGACGATCCCGTCCGCTCCGGTGTGCACCAGATGTCGTCGCGAGAGGTCGGCGGTGCGCGCGGCGGCACGGGTGGAGTCATCGGTGCGCACCAGTGGGCGCAGGCCGGCCCACACGCCGGTGATGTCGTCGCGCCCTATCTCGGTGCTCACGTTCGCTCGCAGGGCGCGCAGCACGTACTCGATGTCGTCGCTGGTGCACTGCGGATCGTCCAGCGGTCCCCGGTGATCCGTGTCGGTCGTACCGACGTACGCGTGCGAGAAGGTCCCGTCGGCGCGGGGTCCCCAGGGAACCACGAAGAGCGAACGACGATCCTTCGGCACCGGAATCACCACGGCGATGCGATTGCGGATCTTCTCCCACGGAACCGAGACGTGCACACCCTTGGCCGGTCGGACGTCGACGGCATCGGCCCAGACGCCGGTCGCCGCCACCACGGCCCGACATCGGACGGTGAACGTCTCGCCCTCGGACGTCGTCACCATCAATCCTTCGGTCGTGCCGTCCTGCCGACGTACGAGACCGGCGGCGGCGCATCGCGTCACGACCACCGCTCCGCGTTCGACCGCGGTGCGGGCGATCTCCAGACACAGGCGAGCATCGTCGGCTTGGGCGTCGTAGTAGATGTAGGCCGCCGCGAGACGCTCGGCAGGCATCGTCGGCATCCGTTCGAGCGCCTTCGACGCGCGGATCCTGCGGTGCACCCTTCCGATTCGCAGGCCGCCCGTGAAGTCGTACATCCAGAGCGCCGAGCCGAAGGCGCGCGCGATCCGCCGCGAGAGGACACCGTCCTTGGTGAGTACCGGGATCATGAAAGGCAGGACACTCACCAGATGCGGCGCATTGCGGAAGATGCGCTGACGTTCGCGCAACGCCTCGTACACCAGACGCACGTCGCCTTGCTGCAGGTAACGCAATCCACCGTGCACCAACTTCGAACTCTTGGACGACGTACCCGATGCCACGTCGTCCCTCTCGACGAGAGCGACGCGCAACCCGCGAGCGGCGGCGTCGAGGGCGACCCCGCAACCCGTGATCCCACCGCCGATGACCACGAGGTCGAAGTCCTCGTCGCGCAGACGCTTCAGCATCGAGTCGCGCCGGAGGGTGGTCACGTGAGCACCGTAGTCGCCGACCGCGGGCGCAACCTGAGACGAATTTCACCCCCTGCGAATCCGCAACGTTTGCGATTTGGGAACGATGTAGGGCAGGATCGAGGACATGAAATCACCGGTCGAACTCACCGACGCCTTCCGGGCCGCCGGCCTCAAGGTGACACCGCAGCGACAGTTGATCTTCCGCCTCATGCATCAGAACGAGACGCACCCGACGGCGGATTCCGTGTTCGCGACGGCCAGCGAGATGATGCCGGGTATCTCGCTCCGGACCGTCTACCAGACCCTCACCGACCTCGCGTCGATGGGCGAGATCAGACTGATCGACGTCGGAAGTGGCGCCGGTCGGTTCGACCCCAACACCGACGACCACCATCACGTGGTCTGCGGCAGTTGCGGAGAAGTTCGCGACGTGTACGTGGAGGGCTCCGACGCCCTTTCCGTGCGCGGTCTCGACGGGTTCACGGTGTCCCGCACCGCGATCCTGTTCAACGGCACGTGTACCCGATGCGATCGGGTCGCGGGTGGTTGAAACCTGCTAGTACCGAAACAACCCCCGTCCGGAACCCCCACAACGGAAACCGGACACAACCCAAGGAGACAACAATGAGCCTCAAGGGCACCAAGACCCATGAGAATCTGAAGGAGGCGTTCGCCGGCGAGAGCCAGGCCAACCGCCGCTACCTCTGGTTCGCCCAGAAGGCCGACGTCGAGGGCTACCCGGATGCCGCCGCCCTCTTCCGTTCGGTCGCCGAAGGCGAAACCGGCCACGCGCACGGCCACCTCGAGTTCCTCGCTCAGGTCGGCGACCCGGCCACCGGCGAGCCCATCGGGGAGACCGAGGCCAACTTCAAGGCGTCGATCGCCGGCGAGACGTACGAGTACACCCAGATGTACCCCGGCTTCGCCAAGACCGCTCGCGACGAAGGCTTCGACCAGATCGCCGACTGGTTCGAGACTCTCGCCCGCGCCGAAAAGAGCCACGCCGGTCGTTTCCAGAGCGGCCTCGAGTCGCTCTGATCCAGCCGGGCTGATCCAGCCGGACCAGAAGCACCGAATCCGTCGCGGTGTCGTCACTCCCCGGAGGGGCGACACCGCGGCTCGGTGACTCGAGTCATCCATACCAGCGGTCGTCGCGACCGCCCGGAATCCCAGTACGTCCGGTGCCACGGCACCCTCCCCCTCGGCGGCCGACATGACCATCACCTACGACCCGAGCCATCCGAAGTACCTCGACGAAAAAGACGTCCGCGACGAACTGACGCGCGTGTACGACCTGTGTCACGGATGCCGCCTGTGCTTCAAGTACTGCACCGCGTTCCCGACCCTGTTCGACTTCGTCGATCGACACGACGATCAGGACGCGGGCAAGCTGACGCCGGCCCAACAGGATCAGGTCATCGACGAGTGCTTCCAGTGCAAGCTCTGCTACATCAACTGCCCGTACATCCCCGGCCAGAGCGAGTGGGAGCTCGACTTTCCGCGACTCATGCTTCGCGCCGATGCGATGCGACACACCACCAAGCAGGTGTCGTTGCGCGACCGACTGACGACCGACGTGATGGGGCGCACCGACCTACTCGGCAAAGTGGCCACCGCCACGCCGGTGGTCAACAAGATGATGGGCGCCAAGGTCGGCTCGCCCGTTCGCAAACTCATCGAGAAGACGGCCGGAGTGTCGAGCCAGCGTCTGCTCCCTCCGTTCGCGCGCCAGCGCTTCACCACCTGGTTCAAGCGGCGACCCAAGTTGCGTCTCGGCAAGCGTCAGGGCCGCGTCGCGGTGTTCCCCACGTGCCTCGTCGAGTATCAGGCGCCCGAGATCGGTCACGACCTGGTGAAGGTCTACGAACGCAACGGCATCGAGTGCACCCTGGCCGACACCACGAAGTGCTGCGGCGCGCCGTTCCTGCACAGCGGTGACATCGACCAGTTCAAGAAGGTGGCCGCCGAGAACGTCGCGGCTCTCGCCGAGACCGTGCGCAAGGGCAACGACATCGTCGTGCCCCAGCCGACCTGTGGCTACGTCCTGAAGAAGGACTACGTCGACTACATCGGCGGCCCGGACGCCCAGTTGGTGGCCGAGCACACGTTCGATGCCGCCGAGTATCTCATCAAGATCCACAAGGCCGAGGGGACGAGTCTCGACATCGAGTTCCCCGGTGACGTTCCCGAAACGGTCACCTACCACACGCCGTGTCACCTGCGAGCCCAGAACATCGGTTTGAAGAGCCGCGATCTGATGAAGCTCACCGGAGCGAAGATCAAGTTGGTTCAGCAATGTTCGGGCATCGATGGCATGTGGGGTCTGCGGGCCGAGAACGCCGAGTTGTCGATGCCGATCGGCAAGAAGTTGGGTGACGAGATCATCGCCGCCGGCGGTGACGTGGTGACCGGGGATTGCCACCTGGCCAACACCGCGATCAACGAACAGACCGGTCGCGAGCCGCTGCATCCCCTGCAACTCGTGGCCCGCGCGTACGGAATTCCGGAGGAAACGAAGTGAGCAAATTGACTCTCGACGACATTCTCGACGTTCGCGCCTACGAACGCGATCGAGCCGAGTTTCGCGAACGGATCATCGCCCTCAAGGAACGACGCCGGGTCCACCTCGGAACGTTCGTGTCGATGGTGTTCGAGAACCGCGACACCATCCGGTCGCAGATCCAGGAGATGGCCAGGGTCGAACGTCTCGCCACCGACGAGGAGATCCAGATCGAACTCGACATCTACAACCCCATGATCCCCGAGGCCGGCCGCTTGTGCGCGACGCTCTTCATCGAGCTCAACAGCGACTCGGCGATGCGCGAGTGGTTCCCCCGTCTGGTGGGTATCGAGCGCGCCATCGTGTTGCGACTCTCCGATGGTTCGGAGGTGCGGTCGGCTCCCGAGGCCCAGCACGAGTCGCAGTTGACGCGGGCCGACACCACCTCGGCGGTCCACTATCTCCACTTCCAGTTCTCGCCGGAGCAGATTCGCGCCCTGGCGACCGGTTCGGTCTCGGTGCGTTGCGACCTGCCGGCGTACCTCGAGGAAGCCGAACTCCTGCCCGGAACCATCGCCGAACTCCTCGTCGACTTGCACGGCTGAGCCCGGGACGGACGGCCGTTCGAGTCGTTCTGCCCCGACAAATTGCCCCTTTCCAAGACCCCCGGTGGGCTTCTAAGGTCGGGGCCCGGGGGTAGTCGTGAGTGATCTAGTCGTGAGTGATCTAGTCGGGAGTGATCTAGTGGTGCGCAACGTCTGGCGCGAACTGGGGGCGTGTCGGGGTCTCGACCCGGAGGTCTTCTTCCCGGAGACCGACGAGGAAGCCGACGAAGCCAAAGCAATCTGCGCCGAGTGTCCGGTTCGAGTCGCGTGTCTGGAGCACGCCCTCGCCAGACGTGAGAAGGTGGGCGTGTGGGGCGGAACCACCGAACGCGAACGGCGGCGCATCGTGCGCCAGCGGCGTCGCACCGCCTGAACCGGAAGCGTCGCCGACGTTACCCCGTAGCCTGACGGGATGGATTTGCCTGATCGGGTGGATTTGGAGGGTTTCGGGGGCTGGCCGGCGCTCATCGGCCGATTGCTCGATCGCGACGACCTGTCGTCCCTCGAGGCTCGCGCGGCGATGGCCGCGATCCTGTCCGATCGGGCCACCCCCGCGCAGTTGATCGGCTTCATCATCGCGTTGCGCGCCAAGGGAGAAACACCCGAGGAACTGAGCGGATTGCTCGATGCGGTTCTGGACGCGGCTCTTCTCGTTCCCCTCGACGACGATCTGCGTGACCGGGCGGTGGACATCGTCGGAACCGGAGGCGACCGGAGCCACTCGATCAACGTCAGCACGATGTCGGCACTGGTCGTCGCGGGGGCAGGTGTGCCGGTGTGCAAGCACGGTGCTCGCGCATCGTCGTCGCAGTGCGGGACGGCGGACGTCCTCGAAGCCCTTGGTGTCGCCGTCGAACTCTCGCCGTCGGGCGTTCGACGATGCCTCGAACGGACGGGAATGGGTTTTTGTCTCGCGCCTCGATTCCACCCGGCGTTCCGATTCGCGGCACCGGCCCGTCGCGAGGTCGGTGTGCCCACCGTGTTCAACCTTCTCGGTCCGATGGCCAACCCGGCGAGGGTGCGTCGTCAGGTGATCGGAGTGGCCGACCCGACCGTCGCCGAGCGCATGCTCGCTTCGTTGCGACTCCACGGCTCCACCGCGTCGTGGGTCGTGCACGGCAACGGTCTCGACGAACTCACGACCACCGGATCGTCGACGGTCCTCGAGTTGATGGGTGGGCGTGTTCGCGCTTTCGACGTCGATCCGGTGTCGCTCGGTCTCGCTCCCGCGATTGCCGACGAGTTGCGCGGGGGTTCACCGGAGCACAATGCCGAAGCGGTGCGCCGGGTTCTCGCCGGCGACGCCGGCGCGCATCGGAACATCGTGTTGCTGAACGCGGGTGCCGGATTGGTGGTGTCCGGAGTCGCCGCCGACCTCTCCGAGGGCATCGCGCGCGCGGCCGACTCCATCGACTCGGGTGCGGCGGCGCGGGTGCTCGACGATCTGGTTCGCGAGTCCCGGTCGGCGGCCGAACTCGACTCCTGAACGGCCCGCCCCCGTGATCGTCGTTCCAGCCTCGAGCGCCAACCTCGGTCCCGGGTTCGACGTGCTCGGTATGGCGCTGGATCTCCACGCCGAGATCGACGTGATCGAACCCGACCGACCGGTCGCCGACGGGTTCGAGGTCGTGTCGAAGCGACATCCGGCATCGATCGCCCATCGCGAGACAGGGGGTTCCGGTGACGTCGCGGTGCGATCGTCGATCCCGTCGGGGCGCGGCCTCGGTTTCTCCGGGGCGGTTCGGGTGGGCGCGATCGCGCTCGCCTTGCGCGACGTGCACCCGGGCGAGGACGTCCTCGTGACCCGCCGTTCGACGATTCTCGACCTGGCGGCGAACCTCGAGGGTCACGCTGACAACGTGGCGGCGAGCCTGCTCGGCGGCGTCGTCATCACGGCATTCGACAACGGACGGGTGATCGCCCGACGCATCGATCCGGCGCCGGGCCTGCGCATCGTCACGTGGGTGCCCTCGTTCCGAACCTCGACCGACGGGAGCCGCGCCGAATTGCCCATTGAGGTGGGTCGCGTCGACGCCGTGTTCAACATCGCCCGCACCGCGTTGCTCGTCGACGCCCTCGGCCGCGGCGATCGAGCCGCGATGAGGGAAGCGACCAAGGATCGACTGCATCAGCCCGTTCGTCTGGCGAGCAATCCCGAGTCGGCCGCGGCGATGGCGCGGATGCTCGCCTCCGGTGCCGACGCCGCCTGGCTCTCGGGCAGTGGTCCCACGGTTGCCGCGGTGGTGTCCGACGAAATCGAACTGGCCCGGATCAGCGATGAACTGCCACCCGGTCGAGTTCTCGACCTGCGAATCGACTCGATCGGGGCGCGCTGGCGCTGAGGTCGAGTCGGCGCAACTCGGGAACTCGCGGCAGCGGGCTCGACCACTCACCGGAGCACGATTCGACGACGAGTCCCGATGTCTCCGCGAGATGTCGCGCGACGGCGTGGACCTCGTCGGCTTCCGCCCGACCGAGGGGCAGGGGATGCGGTGACGATTCGGGAGGATCGAGCAAACCGCCGAGATCGATGCGGAGACCATCGAGTGGCTGGAAGAGGAGTCTGTCGCGTTCGACGTCGATCAGGACTCCGTTTTCGATCACGTGGCGCACACCGTCGTGCGTGACCACCAACCGTCCGGCTCGCCGGAGGTCGTTGGACATCCGCTGACGGGTGAGGGCGGCGAGCAGTGCCGTGGTTCGGTCGCGCATCTCGGCGGCCTCCTCGAAACGTTGCGAGGCGGCGAGAGCGATGATCCGATCGTGGAGATGCTCGACCAATCCTTCGGGAGATCGCACGATGGCGTCGACGATGCGCTCCACGACGAGGTCGTACTCGGCCTTGTCGGCTCGTCCGGAACACGGGCAGTGCGCCACACCGAGTTGGGCCGCGGAACAGACCGCGGCGTCGGCCGGCGCGGAGTAATTGCGGCCCATGCGCACCGTGCACCGTCGGAGCGGAACCACCGATTCGATGGCGTCGATGACCAATCGAGCCGCGGTCCGGCTCGAGAGCGGACCGATGAAGAGTCCCTTTGGGCCGGGATTCTTGGTGATCACGAGGCGAGGCCACTCCTCGTCGGTGGTTAGCCGGACGTAGCAGTACTTGTCGACGGTTGTTCCGGCGCGGTTGTAGTGGGGAACCAACCGGGCGATCAGTCGGCGTTCGAGAATCGATGCGGTGAACGCGTCGGGTGTCGAGATGTGATGGATGTCCGATGTCTGCCGGAGCAGCGCACCGATCTTTCGTCTGGTCTCGCCCGTGCTGAAGTAACTGCGGACCCTCTGGCGAAGATTGCTCGCCTTGCCGACGTAGAGAACCTCTCCGCCGGTTCCGGTGAAGAGGTACACCCCTGGTCCCCGGGGAAGCGATTCGGTGAGTTTCAGCTTCGCCGCCAACGGGTGGGTGTCGAGGCGGGGCAGACCGACGAGATCGTCCAAACCCATCACGCCGAATCCGGAGGCGCGCTCGATCAGGAAGTGCAACAGGTCGCCCGTCGCCAGGGCGTCGTCGAGGGCGCGGTGCGACGGTTGGTGGGCGAGTCGGAGTCGGGATGCGAGGGTTCCGAGTTTGCAGTCGGGTACCTCGTCGCGCACCAGTCGCCGGGCGAGCGGAACCGTGTCGAGGACGCGGTTGCCGAGCGGATCACGATCGGCGCGGATCAAGGCCGCGTTCAGGAAGCCGACGTCGAAGCGAGCGTTGTGCGCCACGATCACGGCGTCGCCGATGAAGTGTTCGAGCGACGGCAGGACTGCTTCGATCCGAGGAGCGGGCAGCACCATGGCCTCGGTGATGCCCGTGAGGATGGTGATGAAGGGAGGAATGGCGCACCCGGGATTCACGAGCGTCTGGAACGTGCCGACGCATTCGCCTCCCCGGTACTTCACTGCACCGATCTCGGTGATTCGGTCGGTATCGGACGAGCCTCCCGTGGTCTCGAGGTCGATCACGCAGAAGGTGACGTCGACGAGCGGGATTCCGCTCTCGTCGAGGGACTTCTGTTGATTCGCCACCCTCGGGGTGTACACCGAACAGGTGTTCTGTGTCAAGCACCGCGCGGACGCCGCGGCATCTACTCTCGGGGCATGACGTCGCCGGCGGTGGCCTATCGCAAGGGAGCCCACGAACTGGGGGACGGCTGTCTGGCCTACCTGCAACCCGACGGTGGTTGGGGCTGGAGCAACGCCGGTCTGGTGGTGGGCGACGGGGCGTCGCTGCTGGTCGACACCCTGTTCGATCTGCGACTGACCGCCGAGATGCTCGAGGCCTTCGAGCGGTTCTCGCTCGGTTCGCCGATTCGATCGCTCGTCAACACCCACGCCAACGGTGACCATTGCTACGGAAACCAATTGGTCGACGGAGCAGAGATCATCGCCTCCACCGCGTCCGCCGAGGAGATGACCGAGGTGCCCCCGGCCATGCTCGCGGCACTCAATGCCGCTCCCGGAGAGATCGGGGACCTCTTCCGTGGATTCTTCGGCGACTTCCGTTTCGACGACATCGTGCCGCGTCTTCCGGACCGCACGTTCGACGGGCGTCTCGAGATCGAGGTCGGTGGACGGGTGGTGGAGTTGATCGAGGTGGGACCGGCGCACACCCGAGGCGATGTCGTCGTTCACGTCCCCGATGCGCGGACCATCTTCGCCGGTGACGTGCTGTTCGTGGGCGGGACGCCCATCGTCTGGGCGGGTCCGCTCGCCAACTGGATCGCCGCCTGCGACCTGATGCTCGGACTCGACGTCGAGACGGTGGTGCCCGGTCACGGACCGGTGACCGACAAGGACGGGATCGTCGCCGTTCGCGACTATCTCGAGTTCGTCGACGCGGCCGCCACGAGTCGGCACGCTTCCGGCGTCGACGCCTTCGAGGCCGCCCGCGACATCGCCCGCGAGATGAGCATGTCGCGGGCGGATTACGTGCGATGGGGGGAGTTCGGTCGCCTCGCGGTGAACGTCGAGGCCGTGTACCGGTCGCTCGAACCTTCTCGTCAGGGGCCCGACGTCGTGGAACTCTTCCGTCGCATGGAGCGTCTCGAACGCTGAACCGCGAGCACCCAACCCACGATCACCGCGACGGCGAAGATCAACCACTGAACGGCGTACGACAGATGCGAACCCTCCGACTGATCGGGGGGAACGATCGTCGCGAGCAGATCGCTGTCGACGGGTTCCGATGCCGCGAGGATCACGTACATCGGCAGCAGTTCGGCCGGCACCTGCTCCTGGAGTCTGGCCAGGTCGAGTCGCAGCAACTGCTCGGCGTCACCATCGACGTCGGCCGGTTGTCCGGTTCGACGGGAGTCGGACCGACGGAGGGTTCCGACCAGACGGACCTCACCCGACGGCGGCGGCGGGGGAGAGTCGACGAGCGAGAGTGGAATGAAGCCTCGTACCACGGCGATTGCCCGACCATCGGCGAGTACGAGCGGCGTCACGACGTTGGCTCCGGCGACGCCGTTCTGACTGCGGTTCACGACCACGATCTGCTCGTCGGCGTCGTACGTGCCGACCGCTCCGACCGCTCGCCAATCGAGCTCGTCGACGACGGTCGCCGTGACCGCTTCCCGCAGATCGGAGTCGCCGAAGTCGAGTCCGATCACGTCGACGGGATCCAGTTGGGATCGTTCGGTGACCCGGCGATTGAAGTCGCGGCGTTCGTCGAGTCGGGAGAACTGCCAGAGCGAGAGATTCACCATGGCGATCACGCCGAGCAGGCAGGCGACGTGGAACGCGATCCAACGAGGACGAAGCACGAGAGGATTCTGCCAGCCGATCCGTGGCACTCTGTGGGGCGTGACCCACGACCCGGCCCCGGCAGGAGGGCTGCCGAACTTCAAGATCCCGCACGCGGAGAAGATCGAGTGGATGATCGAAACCCGCGGGTGGGCCGTCGAACTCGAGCCGGGATCCGTCTACAGCATCGGATTTCCCGAGGCGTTCGGTTTCCCCGACGTGGTGGTGCTGGGAATGAAACCGTCGGGGGCGAGCGGGATCCTGGAGTTGATCGCCGACCAGCTCTCGGCCGGCGTGACGATCCCGATCGACACCGTGGTCAGCGGACTGTTCGACGGCGATCTCCGGTCCGTCCTCGTCGTCGTCGAGGCCGACGCCCTCGCCGGTCGATTCGCCACCGCCCGGGCGTGGCGCGGTGGCGTCGAACCGGACATGGTGCAGTTGGTCTGGCCCGATCGCAACGGATGGTTTCCGTTCGAGAGCGGAGTCGACCCGGAGGTTCGCGCGGCTCAACCGCTCCTCGGGAGGATCCCGGAGTCGTGAGTCGAGCCCTGCCGATCGTCGTCTTCGACGGAGACTGCGCGTTCTGCACGCGGTGTGCCCGGTTCATCGATCGTCGCTTCGGTCGCCGGATGGAAGTCGCGTCCTACCAGTCGCTCGACGCGGTTGGTCGACTGGCCGACCTGGGTCTGGACGCGGCGACCTGCGCCGAAGCGCTCCAATTCGTGGAGGGGCGGTCGACGAGGTCGTCGGGTGCGGTGGCCGTCGGACGACTGCTCGTGGTGGCCGGTCGACTCTGGAAGGTGATCGGCCTCGTGTTGTTGGCGCCGGGAATCAGATCGTTGGCCGGGGTGACGTACCGATGGGTGGCCCGCAACCGGCACCGAATGCCGGGCGGGTCGGCAGAATGTGCTCTCCCGGGACCGTCCTCCGGGGTGGAGGAATCCCATGAACCGCGACCACAATGACGGTGTGACCAACCCCCGGCGTCTCTGGCAGCAGGCCTACGAGGAGTCGCGTCTGCGCGACGACAACTTCACCACCATGTCCGGTATTCCTCTCGAGGCCGTTTACGGACCCGAGGACGGCGATTTCCCCGGCCAATATCCGTACACCCGCGGACCATACGCCTCGATGTACCGCTCGAAGCTCTGGACGATGCGGATGTTCGCCGGATTCGGGACGGCCATCGACACCAACCTTCGCTTCAAGGAGATCATCCGGGCCGGAGGCGACGGACTGTCCACCGCGTTCGACATGCCGACTTTGCTCGGGCTCGACTCCGACGACCCGATGGCGCTCGGCGAGGTGGGCCGTTGCGGTGTCGCCGTCGACACCCTGGCCGACATGCGCGACCTGTTCGCCGACATCGACTTGGGCGGCATCACGACCTCCATGACCATCAACTCGCCGGCGGCCGTTCTGTTGGCGATGTTCGTCGCCCAGGCCGAGGCCGCCGGAACACCTCGCGCGCGACTCGGTGGCACTTTGCAGAACGACATCCTGAAGGAGTATCAGGCGCAGAAGGAGTTCGTGTTTCCGCCGCGTCAGTCGATGCGACTGGTTCGCGACACCATCGCGTTCACGGCCGCCGAAATGCCGAAGTGGCATTCGATCTCCATCTCCGGCTATCACATTCGCGAGGCCGGCTCCACCGCCGCCGAGGAGCTCGCCTTCACGTTGGCCAACGGTTTCGCCTACGTCGAACTGGCGAGACGCGCCGGACTTCCGGTGGATGCCTTCGCTCCGCGTCTGTCGTTCTTCTTCAACGCGCACATCGACTTCTTCGAGGAGATCGCCAAGTACCGTGCGGCCCGTCGCATCTGGGCTCGTTGGATGAAGGAACGCTACGGAGCGGAGAACGAACGGTCGATGCAGTTGCGCTTCCACACGCAGACCGCGGGTGTCTCCCTCACCGCCCAGCAGCCCGAGGTGAACATCGTCCGGACGGCGATCGAGGCGCTCGCCGGGGTTCTCGGTGGAACGCAGTCTTTGCACACGAATTCGATGGACGAGGCGCTCGCTCTGCCCACCGAGAAGGCGGCGAGGATCGCCTTGCGCACCCAGCAGGTGATCGCCTTCGAGACCAACGTCGCGCACGTCGCGGATCCCCTGGGTGGTTCCTGGTTCGTCGAGGAACTCACCGACGAGATGGAACGGCGCGCCGAGGACATCTTCGCGCACATCGACTCGTTGGGTTCCGGTTCGATGCTCGAGGGTTGCATCGCGGGAATCGAGGAAAACTGGTTCCAGGGGCGTATCGCCGACTCGGCCTACGAACTCGAACGAGCCTTCAACCGGGGCGAGCGCATCGTGGTCGGCGTGAACCGGTTCCTCGAGGGCAACGACGAGGACTCACTCGACATCCTGCGCATCACCAACGAGGACGAAACCAAGCAGCGTCGCCGTCTGGCCGAGGTGAAGCAGGATCGCGACGATGTCGCAGTGACCGACGCTCTCGACCGCTTGGCCAAGGATGCCGTCGATCCGGAGGTCAATCTCATGCCCGCTCTGGTCGCCGCCAGTCAGGTGTACGCGACGGTCGGCGAGATGATGAACACCATGGCGGGCGTGTTCGGTCGTCACGTCGAGGTGCCGACGATATGAGTGAGGGCCTCCGGGTTCTGGTGGCCAAGGTCGGCCTCGACGGACACGATCGCGGAGTGAAGGTGGTCGCCCGTCTGCTTCGCGATGCCGGTCACGAGGTGATCTACACGGGACTGTTCCAGACTCCCGAGACGGTTGCGTCGGCGGCCGTCGACGAGGACGTGGACGTGATCGGACTCTCGATGCTGTCGGGGGCCCACATGACACTGGCGCCACTGGTCGTGGAGGCTCTGCGTTCGCGGGGCGCCGACATTCCGGTGGTGGTGGGCGGCATCATTCCGAACGCGGACTCCGAGGAGTTGCGGGCGGTGGGCGTCGCCGGTGTCCTCGGCCCTGGAGCGCCGGCCGACGAGGTGGTTCGGGTGATCGAATCGGCCGCCGTGACCCGAGCCTGAGGACCGACTGGCCAGCGATCACTGCAAACCGTGCAGGGCGCCTCCGTCGAGTGGCAGAGCCACTCCGGTCACGAACTTGGCGTGCTCCGAGCACAGGAACGCCGCCACGTTGCCGAAGTCGTCGGGATCCCCGAGACGACCAGCCGGAATCGATGCGGCCACCGCGCTCGGATCGGGATAGAGCGATGCCAATCGATCGGTGAGGTGCAACCCGGGCTGTAGCGAGTTCACCGTGATTCCGTGTCGAGCCACTTCGCGAGCCACGGTCTTCAGGAAGCCGGTGACTCCGGCACGTGCGGTGTTCGACAGGATGAGTCGATCGATCGGTTCGCGCACCGACGACGAGGTGATGGCGACGATGCGTCCCCAGCCGCGTTCCTTCATGCCGGGTACCACGGCGCGGCACGTGGCGACGGTCGAAAGAAGGTTGAGTCGCAGGGCGCCGTTGTAGGCCTCGAACGGTGTGGACTCGAAATTGCCTGGCGGTGGTCCTCCGGCGTTGGCGACGAGGATGTCGATGCCCCCCAGCGCGGACTCGGAGGCCGCGACCAGTTCGTCGACTCGTTCCGGATCCGAGACGTCGGCCGCGATCGGGATCACGCGGGCTCCGTCCGTGGGTGAGATCGTGCCCACGGCAGCGGCCAAGCGTTCGGCGGAACGCGATGACACGACGACGGAGACTCCGTTGGCGGCGAGTGCCCGCGCGGTGGCCAGACCCAGACCGCTCGATCCTCCGGTGACGAGGGCTCGACGGCCGCTGATTCCGAGATCCACGGGGTTGCCGACTCCTACTGGATCGCCAACTGGATCGACGCGCGGTCGGTGACCCAGTCGGCGGTGTGCGTGGCGATGAACTGCTTGTGGTGCGGATGGTCGCGGTACACGACGTAGTCCTCGACCGAGTCGAACTCGGCGGTGACACCGAAGTCGTAGGTGCCCGGGTTGATCCCGACGTTCGGACCGAACGAGTACGAACGGATCACCGGGACCTTCTCGGGCATCTCGCGCAACGCCGCGATGGTGCGCGCGACGTGCGCGTCGTCGACGCCCTCTTTCCAGCGGAACAGGACGATGTGTCGAATCTTGCTCATGGGTGCCTCCCGCGCCGAGGGTACACGGCGTCGAAGCCCCGACGTCCGGATCGAATCAGCGGGTGGCGAGGATGGTGCGCAGTCGAGCGTCGGGAGTCGGGCGCGCACCCACGTGTTGGATCACCCAGGCCGAGACGTCGGTCGCGTAGCGAGCCGCACCAACCGGATCGGCGGACTTCAGCCAGTGGGCGAGGAAGGCGCCGGCGAAGGAATCACCGGCGCCGGTCGCATCGACCAGTCGATCGGTGGCCGGCGGAACACGGACGGTGTCGTCTGGGCCGTGGACCAGTGCGCCGTCGGCGTCGAGTTTCAGGACCACCAGTGCTCCGGGAAACATCTTCACCAACTCGACCACGATGTCGTCGGGATCGGTGCATCCGGTGAGCACCTGACCCTCCTCCTTGTTGGGCAGGACGATGTCGAAGTCGAGATCGCTGCACGCGCCGGTGAAGTTGGCGACTCCCATCTCCTGGATCATCTGGAACGACCCGGGATCGAACGACAGCGTGGAGCCGGATTCCTTGGCGATGCGCGCGGCGCGCCGAGCGGCCGACCGTGGAGGGTCGGTGAAGAACGACCACGCCGTCAGGTGCACGTGCGTCGAGCGTGCGATCGAGTCGTGGGGAAGTTCCGACGACATGAGATAGAAGTCGGCTCCGTGGCCCGACACCATGGATCGCTGGCCGGTGTGGTCGACGAACACCGCGACCGAACCCGTTGAATGAGCGTCGGTCTCCACCAGATGCGCCGAAACGCCCTCTCGATCGAGGTCCTCGATGGCGAGTTGTCCGAAACGGTCGCGGCCGATCTTGCCGATGAACGACGTCGTCTGTCCGCACCGACTCGCCCACACCGCGACGTTGGCGGCGGATCCACCGGGAGTGAGCATCACCTCGCCGAAGGTGTCGCCGCCCCGCAGCAGTTCCGAGTTCGTGCGGATCAGCACGTCCCACGCGAAGTCGCCGATGACGCACAAGGTGCCACCGGAAGGGACTCGGTCGGTGGCGTCCACGAGTCGTACGGTATCGGGGGTGCAACGAACCGCCGACGGGACGATCGTGGCCGCGGTCGCGGCGGTGTGGCTGATCTGGGGTTCGACCTACCTCGGGATCGAGATCGCGATCGAGACGATCCCGCCGTACACGATGCAGGGAATTCGTTTCGTGGTGGCATCGATCGTCATCTTGTGGTGGGCCTCCCGGAGCTCGGCGGCCAGGCCGACCCGAGCCGAGGTTCGGAACGCCTCCTTCATCGGTGTTCTGTTGCTGGTGGGCGGGTTGGGTTCGGTGACGCTCGCCGAGGACTGGGGAGTGGACACCGGTCTGGTGGCGACGATCATCGCGATCCAGCCCCTGATGATGTCGATGTGGGGTGGTCTCTGGCGTGAGTGGCCGCGACGACGCGAGTGGTTCGGCATGGTGATCGGTCTGGTCGGAGTGTCGGTGTTGGTCGCCGACGATGGTTTGTCGGGTTCGTTCGGAGGGGTGTTGCTCGTCTTCTTCGCTTCGTTGAGCTGGAGTTTCGGTTCCGCTCTCAGTCGTCGGATCGTGATGCCGTCCGGTGCGCACACGACGGGCGTCGAGATGGCCGCCGCGGCGGTGGTGTTCCTGGTGGTCGGTCGCGTGCGCGGGGAGACGATGGAAGCGGTGTCCGGTCGGAGCGTCCTCGCGGTTGCGTATCTGACGATCTTTGGTTCGATCGTCGCCTTCTCGGCCTTCACGCATCTCATCGCCAACGTGAGGCCGTCGCTGGCGATGAGTTACGCGTACGTGAATCCGTTGATCGCCGTGTTGCTCGGGTTCCTGTTCGCCGACGAGACCCCGTCGGCGAACATGTTGATCGCCCTTCCGGTGATCATGGTCGGCGTTGCCGTGGTCATCTCGACGGGAGACCGATCCGAATCAGCGCGTTCGACCGGGTGAGAGCCGGATCTCCGCGACGATCTCGGCGAATTCGTCGTCGAATCGCGGATCGTCGGGAGGCTGCAACAGCACGCCGTCGGCGAGATTGCCGTACCACGCGTCGATGATGGCCGGCAGTCGGCTCCACGTTCCCGATGGAACGAGCGTGTCGAACTGTTCGTCGTCGATGGCGGACGGGAGGGCCGACCAGTCGCCGGAGCGGATGATGCGACGCAATTCGGGTCCGAGTTCGTGCCAACCGAAGAGTTCGATGGTCGACGAGTAGGCCGGAGTCGACAACAGGAACGCCAGCACGCCTCGCTGGCGAAGTCGGGACGTCTCGACGTCGGACTCGGTGCGGCCGGTGGCGAACGGTATGGCGACGTCGACGATCGGGGATCGTCCGGCGGTGACGAGGGCCGGTTCGACCACCTGTCGCAGATACTCGGGATGGGAGTTGGTCGGATGCGTCACGTATCCGTCGGCCAGTCGAGCGGCGAGTTCGACGGCCCGCGGACGAACTCCACCCAGCCAGATGAGAGGCGGTCGTTCGACGGGTTCGGGCACGAAAAACGGCTGGAGTCGATCCAGGCGATAGGAGTCGTTCCGGACGTCCAGCTTGGATCCGTCGCTGAACGATCGCCAGATGGCTCGCACGGTCTCGACGTAGTCGTTCATCCACCGGATCGGATCGTGCCAGGGAACGCCGAAGCGGCCTTCGATGTTCTGCTTGATCTGTGTTCCGAGTCCGAGATCGAATCGACCGCCCAAACGGGCCAGATCCCAAGCTTGCAACGCGAGGAGCATCGGGCTCCGAGGAAACGCGAGGGTGAGGCTGGTCTGCACGCGCAGACGGTCGGTGGCGAGCAGGGCGAGCAGGGAGACCTGCATGGAGTCGTGAACCGTCTCGGGAACGTGCAGAACGTCGAAGCCCATCGACTCGACCCGCCGCGCGTAGGCCGCCGTCTCCTCGAGCGGCATGCGGTCGCTCATGCCGGCGATCACCCTCACTCCGTCAGTATCGCCGGGTGAGCCGCTCGGGTGGGTCACCCGGCCGGGGTGACCGGGAGCGGAACCAAAGTCATCCCTGCTCAGGGGGCAATCCCGGGGAATCTCTCAAGGCGCGACCGGGGGTCTCCGATACCTGAACCCGTGAAGCGGAGCATGCGTCGATTGAAGAGGGCGGTGTTGATGTCGTTGTGCTCCGCGACCGTCGCGGGACTCGTCGGCACTCCCGGCGCGCTCGCGGAGGAGAGGGCCTCCAACTCCGGCTCGTCGAACCAGTCGTCCGGTTCGGGCGAGGTCCGAACGTCGACCGCCTCGTGGTCGCAGGGTCTCACGTACACGGTGATTCGCAACGATTCGTTGAGTCGCATCGCTTCGCGGGTGGGCGTGCGCCTCCGGGATCTTCTGGCGGTGAACGGATTCACGTCGGCGTCGGTGATCGTGCCCGGTCAGAGCATCAAGCTTCCGGATGGAGCGTCGACGGTGATCCCGGCGGCCTCACCCTCGATGGGCCCGGCCTCGGCCGGCGCGTCGGGAACATCCGTGGTCTCGTCGAGTGGTTCGACGTCGCCGGGGCTCACGTACACGGTGATTCGCAACGATTCGTTGAGTCGCATCGCTTCGCGGGTGGGCGTGCGCCTCCGGGATCTTCTGACGGTGAACGGATTCACCGCGGCGTCGGTGATCGTGCCCGGTCAGATCATCAGTTTGCCGGCGGGAGCCAAACCGTCGGGAGCGTCGGCCGCGCCCGCGACGTCGGGCAATTCGGGGGACGCGGCACCCGATGCTCGCGTGACCAAGGTGATCGACTTCGCCCGGGCCCAGGTGGGCAAGCCGTACGCCTTCGCCACGGCGGGACCGGCCACGTACGACTGTTCGGGTCTCACTCGGGCGGCCTATCGCCAGGTGGGTATCTCGTTGCCGCACCAGAGCCTCGAGCAGTCCAAGCTCGGCGTCGCCGTCGACTGGCGGAACGAACCGATCCGCCCCGGAGATCTGGTGTTCACCTTCTCGACCAACAACAAGACGCAAATCAGTCACGTGGGTGTGGCGATCTCCGCCACTCAGTGGATCGAGGCGCCGAACACCGGCAACACCGTTCGAGTGTCGAATCTCCCGTCGAGCGGCCGCATCCAGGCCGTCCGTCGGTTCCTCTGACCAAGTCTTCGCCGGGACTCTTCGCAGGAGCTGTTCGCGGGGACTCTTCGTCGATCCCGGCCGAGTGTGCTGGACTGTCGTGATGGTCGGTGTCGCGCCCCCCTTCGAGACTCTGCGAGTGGCGATCGAGGGATCGGGATCGGTCGAGGGTCGAATCGCGCGCGTCACCCTGAATCGACCCGAACGATTGAACGCGCTCTCGGCTCGGTTGTTGGCCGAGGTGGTGGACTGCTGCAACTGGTTGCAGACCCGTGGTGACGTGCGAGTGGTGATTCTCGACGGAGCGGGCAGCTCGTTCTCGGCCGGCTTCGATCTCGGCGACTTCACATCGTCGGTGTCGGGTGGTTCGTCACGTGACGGCGCCGATCTGGGACGGCGAGCCGCCGAGGCCCTGACGATCGTCCCGCAGATCACCGTCGCGATGATTCACGGCAACTGCGTCGGCGGGGGAGTCGTGTTGACCTCCGCGTGCGATCTGCGATTCGCGGCCTCCAGCGCCCGTTTCTCGATTCCGGAGGTCGATCTCGGCATTCCGTTGGCGTGGGGAGGTGTTCCGCGCCTCGTGCGCGAGATCGGACCGGCCCGAACGAAGGAGTTGGTGCTGTTGTGTCGGCCCTTCGGGTCCGACGAGGCGACCCGGATCGGATTCCTGAACGGACACGTTCCCGACGACGCGCTGAGGGAGCACGTGGACGCCGTGGCCGGCGAACTGGCCATCAAGCCCCTCTACGCGCTGCGCACGACCAAGCAACAGGTCAACGCGGTCACCGAGGAGATCGTCGGGACGGGTCGCAGCGTTGGCGATGCCGACGCCCTCGTCTTCGCATTGCACGATGCCGAGAGCCGGGAGGCGCGGAGGGCGTACATCGAGCGACTGGCGGCTCGTCGGGGGACGCGCGAGTAGCGGGTCGAAGACCCCGGGAGGGGTTCAGGCGCGCAGCCGAACCGACAGACAGGTGACGCATCCCTCGAGTTTCTCGAACTCGGAGATGTCGACCTCGACCACCCGGTGGCCACGATCGCGGAGGAGCCGGACGCTGTGCGGTGCGGCCGACGACATGAGCAGGACGTCGTCGGCGAGCAGCACCACGTGGGCCCCCGGCTCTTCGGGCATCGACTCGAAGCGATCGAAGAGGGAGGGGTCGTCGACCACCGGTTCCCAGCCGATGACGGTCCCGTCGGGGAGTGCCGTGACGGCCGACTTGAGGTGGAGCACCTTGGTGACCGGAATCGCCCGGACCCGATACCCCAATGGCTCGACGATGGTGGCGAGTCGGGAGATTCCCACTTCGTCGGTGCGTCCACCGAGTCCCACGTACACGGTCTCGTTCACCTTGAGCACGTCGCCTCCATCGAGGGTTCCGTCGGTTCCCACCGACTCGACCCGGTAACCGATGGACTCCAGCAGCGGACCGACTCCGTTCACCTCGGCACGACGGACTTCGTGTCCCGGATGCGTGAGCACCGCGGTTCGTCCGAACATCACCACGGCGTCCTCGATGAACACGCCGTCGGGACAGTGATCGACGGGTGGCACCTCGACCGTCGGCCACCCGTTCGACTCCATCGCCGACACGTAGCCGTCCCATTGGCGCCGAGCCCGGTCGAGGTCGATCGACGAGCGCTCGATGTGGGTGACGACTCCCTCGGCGAGGCGGGGGCTCGGGCGGCGGACCAGGGCGCGTTGCATTCCGGCATTCTGTCCGGCAACCGGTCGATCCGTTGGGCGACCCTGCCGAGTGGGGTCGGATTCGCGGTGGCTGGAGCGGCGGGGTCGGATTGTCGGGGGACGGGCCGTCGGGGTCGCTCGGATCGTCGAAGGACGAATACGCTCGCGAGGGTCGCGTACGAATGCTCCGCAACGATGATGTGGGCGAACGACGCGCAGAAGAACGACGCGCAGAAGGAGGGACGGGCCATGAGCGACCAATCGCGTGGCACCTCGCTCCGTGAACGCAAGAAGGCCGCCACGCGCACCCGGCTCATCGCGGTGTCGCAACGTCTCTTCGCCGCGCGCGGCTATCACGAGACCACCCTCGACGAGATCTGCGCCGAGGTCGAAGTCACCCCACAGACCCTGTTGCGCTACTTCGAGTCGAAGGCCCATCTCGCGGTGGCTCCCACCCTGGATGCGGTCGACCGGATCATCGCCGCGCTCGGATGTCGAGAGGGTCGGGCGGTCGACACCTGGTGCACGATGGTCACCGACGAGGCCGCCGATCTCGTCGATTTGCGTCGCACCGCCTACCGCGATTTCGTGCGCAACTTCCAGAGGTATCGACTCTGGGTCGACAAGGATCCGACGCTCGTGGCGATCGGAGTCCACGGTCAACGACGTCTTCAGGATGCGCTCGCCGCCGCCATTTGCGCCGACTCCGACGGCCGCACATCGATCGGGCCCACGTTGTTGGCGGCCGCCCTCGTGGCCGGACGCGAGGCCGTGTACGACCTGTGGTACTCCGGGCGAATCGACGACGAACTGTTGGTCGCCGAACAACGACGAACCATCGACGACGTGTTGGACAAGGGGAAGACGTGGCTCACGAACTGATCATTCGCAACGGAAACCTGATCGACGGAACCGGATCCGCGGCTCGGCGGGCCGATGTGGCCGTCGACGCCGACCGCATCACCGCCATCGGCGATCTCTCGTCGGAGGTCGCCACGCGCGAGATCGACGCCGCCGGGAAGGTCGTGACTCCCGGATTCGTCGATCTCCACACGCATCTCGACGCGCAGATCGCCTGGGATCCGATGATGACCTCCTCGTCGTGGCACGGCGTGACGACCGTGCTCATGGGCAACTGCGGAGTCACGTTCGCCCCGGTGACCTCGGACAACCGCTCGTATCTCGCCGAGATGATGGAGAGCGTCGAGGACATTCCGCGCGACGCCATTCTCGACGGACTTCCGTGGGACTGGGAGACCTACCCGCAGTATCTCGACTCGGTGGAGAGGCTGCGACCTTCACTGAACGTCGTGGGTCTGCTCGGCCATTGCGCCGTTCGCTATCACGTGATGGGGGAGCGATCGCTCGGTGACGAGATGCCGACGTCCGACGAGCTGGCCCGCATGCGTGACATCGTGGCCGAGTCGATCGCCGGTGGTGCGGTGGGTTACTCGACTTCGAGGATCCTCGTGCACGTCGTTCCCGATGGTCGCAAGGTTCCCGGCACCTTCTCGTCGATCGACGAGTATCTGGCGATCGCCGACGGCATGAACGACGCTGGTGGTGGACTCTTCCAGGCGGTGCTCGACTTCGAGACCAAGTTCCAGCACGAGATCGATCTCCTGAGGGCGATGGCGCGCCGTGGTGGGCGGGTGTTGTTCTCGGCGGGAGTCGGCAACGGGGATTCCGACGCGGCCGGATTCTGGGGGGCGACACTCGGCGACATTCGCGCCAAGGACGGCGACATCACGGCGATCGCCATGACCCGGCCCTCGGGAACCCTGATGGGACTCCATCAGGTGCCCCCGGTGGCGGGCTCGCGGTGGCGTTCCTTGATGTCGTTGCCGACCCTCGCCGATCGATTGGCGGCTCTCGCCGATGCGTCCACCCGCGCCGAGTTGATCGAGGAGGGCAAAGTGCGCGGCACCTGGTACGACCCGCGACACATCCACCCGCTCGGAAACGGCGCGGTACCCGACTACGGGATCGAGACCGACGAGTCGCTCGCCGTCATCGCCGAGCGGGAGGGACGTCATCCGGTCGAGGTGATCGTGGATCGCCTGCTCGAGAGCGAGGGGCGCGAACTGTTCAACGTCTGGTTCTTCAACCGGAACCGAGCCAACATGCCGGCTTTCTTCAACCTCGACGAGGTGTGCCCGGGATTGGGCGACGCCGGTGCGCACGCCGGTCAGATCTGCGATGCCGACGCACCGACCCACTATCTGTCGTACTGGTGTCGTGATCGTCGAATCACCGCCCTACCCGAGGCGATCCGTCGACTGACCTCGCAACCGGCGGGCGTGCTCGGACTCGTCGACCGGGGAACCGTCGCGGTGGGTGGATTCGCGGATCTCAACGTTTTCGACCCGGCTGCTCTCGAGGTCGGTTACCCCGAATACGTGCACGATTTCCCGAACGGAAAGGGCCGTTTGCGCGTGGGTTCGTCCGGATACGCCGCGACCATCGTGAACGGGGTCGTGGTGACCGAGCAGGGCCGCAACACCGGTGCCCGCCCGGGTCGGGTCCTGCGCGAGTTCGCGAGGAGTTGAGATGAGCGATCGAAGTCCCGACTTCAGCGGACTGTTCTCGCTCGAGGGCCGGACCGCTCTCGTCACCGG
>Ga0172372_10000252_pt1 | contig 83565 bp, 62 predicted proteins | sample LakKiv5m_2_FD_114544 | JGI IMG/M metagenome (GOLD analysis project Ga0172372, IMG submission 114544) | Freshwater microbial communities from Kabuno Bay, South-Kivu, Congo - kab_092012_9.5m | ecosystem: Environmental > Aquatic > Freshwater > Lake | place: Democratic Republic of the Congo... | reverse complement strand
CCCCTACAGAGACCTGAGTACGTGTATTTTTTGGGTGTGGTTGTGGGAGTGTTGTGTGGGGTGGTTTTTGGGTTTTGTGGGTGGGTGGGGGGGGGGGGGGGGGGGGGGCACTGATTGATGGGAACAGCAGATGTATACAAGTTCCCTTGCCCGGCGCGCTTTGAACGTCGATGCGACCGCCTGCCTGCAGTACGAGTCCGTAGACCGTAGACAGACCCAATCCAGTGCCTTTGCCGACGGCACGAGTGCTGAAGAAAGGATCGAACATGCGGGCCTGTACTTCCGGGTTCATCCCGCAGCCGGTATCTCGAACGCTGAGGAGGACCGTGGCCTGGCCGGCGACGGCGAGGCCTGGTTCTGCGGAGGCGATTGCAGGCAGATTCCTGGCATCGATTTCGATCACTCCGCGATCGTCCATGGCGTGTCGGGCATTGGGGATCAGGTTGGCGAGGATCAGATCGAGATGCGAGGGATCGATGAGCACGCTGTCTATTGGTTCGACGCAGGTCCACCGGAGTTTCATTTCGTCCCCGGCGGCGTGTCTGAGCAGTTTTAGTGAGGCGGGGATCACTTCTGCAAAATTAACCTCTCCTGGACTTCCTGGCTGGAAACGGGCGAATGCGAGCAGTTGACGAGTGAGATCGGAAGCGCGTCGAGTGGCTTGCCGGATGTGATTCAGGTTTTCAACGACGAAGGCATCGTTTTCGGCGTGAACAAGCAGCACATCTGCAAGTCCCAGCACCACCTGCAGCATGTTATTGAATTCATGGGCCACGCCACCGGCCAGCGTTCCCACGGTTTCCATTCGCTGAGCCTCTGCGATGCGGGAGTCGAAGTCCCGCCGCTGCCGTTCATCGCTGCGTTGCTGAGTGATGTCGAGAAGGAACGCAAAGAACCCAACGACCTGCCCCTGCAGCCGGAGCGGTCGATGAAAGAACATCCAGGCTCCATAGCCCAACTGCTCGATCTCCGGCGTTGTCTCAAACTGACTGGTCTGACCGAGGAGTGCTTCGGCGATCCGTGGTTTGAGGAAGTGATAGATGACTTCTGGTACAAATTCGTCAGTCCGGCGTCCGAGGGGTGAGCTGCCAGGGGATCCGCTGATTTTTTCGAGGAGCTCGAGCATGGCTGCGTTTGTGAATTGGCAGCGTCCGTCAGCATCGATGTACAGCAGGGGTCCCGGGAGCATATCGGAGAGAACTCGAATGCGTTCCTGGTGCTCGCGGTTTTCCCGTTGGGCCTGCCAGCGGTCGGTGATGTCCTGAAAGACGACCAGCTGCCGTTCGGATTCGTTTTCCTGAGCGATGATTGGTGCAAGGGCCAGCTGCACTCGGCGAATGGTGTGACTGCCTGAGCGGATAAGGCATTCTCCGGCTTCGATTCGCTGAGGTCGATTGTTATCGGGAATCTGCTCTGCTTCAGAAAGCACGATCAGGTCCTGCAGACACAGCAGTCGCAGATCGGACTCCGTCGCCGCCAGAATCCGGCAACCCTGCGGATTGACGGCGAGGAATCGCCCGGATGCAGCGTCCAGCAATCCAACTCCAACAGGCATCTGTTCGTAGATCATCCGAGTTCGCAGCTCGCTGACGGCCAGCTGCTTCCGTGTGAGCACGATCTTTTCAAGATCCTGCTGCATTTGCTGATTGGCCTGTTTGAGAATGGCAGACTGATTTTCCAGTTGCTGCGCGAGCCTGCAGTGCTTGATTGTGAGCCTCCAGATACTGATGCCGCTGCCAGCCAGCATCACACAACCGAGGCCTGAAAAGAAGAAGATATCCTGTGGAAACAGGCTGAACCAGCCGTTGCGGGGCACGGTGAGCAGCCGCCATATCTGACCGGGGACACCAAAACTGGCCGTCACCGGGAACTCGGGCTGCAAACCATGTGTGCCCCAAAGATGAGTTCCATCTTCCCTGCAAATCTCCTGACGCACCGGATGCCGCTGCAGTTTCGTGTTTTCTTTAAGCAACAGGTCGATATCGAATTCGACGGCCACCAGTCCATAAGGCGGAGTCAATCCGGGACGCCGAAAAGTGGCGGTGAGCAGCAGTGAATTTCCGCCAGAGTCGGTGACGAACGGTCCCAGCGTGTGGGGGATCGCTGAGCCGTCGTTGCTGGTACTTCCTGGCAGGTTCCTGATATCGAGTTTGGAGCCGTCGGGCAGGGTACCGAGGATGAATGTGGGCTGTTTTGAGGAGAGAAAGAGAGTCTCGCCATGCAGCGCGGTGTGTCCCACAAAGTCGAGAGTGTTCAGCTGGAAGAGACGGCCGAGCAAATCCTGGCCGTATTCCTTCAAAGCGATGTCGCCAGCTTTGGAAATCGTTGCTTCTTCCAGATCGGCAGCGGCTCTGCTGATCATGTTTTGGGCGCGCATGAGGGTTCTGGAGAAACTGATCGACTGATGGGCATTGTCGAGCTCGAACAGATCGACCGTTAATCGCTGGGTTGCCAGCACCTGCAGCACGATGACGGGGACCCAGATGCAGAGAAGGAAGAGCGTGGCGAGCAGTACGTTTCGAGCAGCGCGGAGACGATGGGACGTGTTCGTGCCTACAGGTGTTGTGCGAGCGACGCACTGCTTCCACAGGCGATAAAAGAAAAGCCCGGTACGCTCGCTGAGTCGCATGGTTTCCTCAGGCGAAGAAATACGTGGATTCAGCGGTTGTGCGCAGCAGCTTTCGGCGATCGGAATCCGAGAGAAACTCCAGTTTCTCGCGTACGAGTCCAATCGACGACGCGTAGGTGCTGGGGGCAGTCAACTGGTACGGGGAATCGCTGGCCCACATAAGTCGATCCGGGCCGAAGCTGTCGAAGAGTTGCCGGATCATCGGGATGAGTTCCGTGTGTGGCGGCTGTTTGCTTCCCAGAGCGTAGTAAGCCGAGATTTTGACTCGGACAAGAGGGTATTTGGAGAGACCACAGAGGGCAGCCAGATCGGACTGGGAAATCGTGCCGGTCATGCCGATGCGGGCGAAGTGATCGATGACCACTGGTGTTTCGGGGTAACGGGCGCACCATTTTGCGATGGCTTCCAGTTCCCAGGGGTTGATCAGACAGCAGATGTTCTGGCGAGTCATTGCGGCGGTCTGCCAGATGAGTTCCATGCCGGCACCGGTGAGCCAGTCACTGCGGTCTTCGCGGGCGCTGATGCGGAAACCCGTTACACCGGATTTGAGCAGTTCTCGCATGCGAACGTCCACGTGCGGCAACTGGTCGTCAACCATGGCAACGATTCGGAAGGTTTCGGGGCGTTGCTTCCAGGCATCGATCAAAAGTGAGTTGTCGAAACCGTGGTAGGGATAATGCTGGATCAGCACGACTCGACCGACCCCGTGTGGCTGGGCCACTTTGAGGAGTTCGTCGGCCGTGAAGCTGGCGGGCTTGAGCACTTCAAGTCCCTGGCCGGCACGCAGCGGATAGCGGGCGATGTCGGTTGTCCAGATGTGGGAATGGGCATCGATCCACGGTGTGCTGTCGTCAATAGCGAAAGCCGAAGAGACGATGTGTCCGAGGGCGACAGCGCCGGTGGAAGCGAGCATTGTACGACGCGAAAGTTCAGCCACTGACGACATGTTGCTATCCTCCAGTGCAATCACCTGGTTTCGATGAGTTTCTTTACGAAAGGTGTCACGTCCGCTGCATAGGTGAATGCTTCTTCTTCACCGTCCTGCAGGAGGCTTTCGTCGAATCGCTTTGCAAGCTGCCCATCGCGGCCGTAGACATAGACGGCGGGGATCGAAGAGAGTTCTCGGGCGGCGAAAAAGGCGTCTGAATCCTGAGTGCTGAGCAGATTCACGAACGTCGCCTTCTGCTTCTTCAGAAATGTCTCCACTCGCGGACGATAAAAGTCTGCCGGCTTGTTGGGAATGCCAACATAGTCGACGTTGAAGCTGACGCAGATCACGTCCTTTCCGTGTTCCTGATGCAGTTTCACGAGTCCTGGGAACTCCTGCATGCAGGGTGCACACGATGTCGACCATACGTCCACGATCACGACTTTGCCGCGGTGCTTCGCCACCAGCGTCTCGACGTCCTTCCAGGTGCCTGCAGTGAGTTCCACCGCGGCAGTGCCGGGGGTTTCATCAGTTGGTGTGCAGGCCAGCGGAAAATGCGAGCCAGCGGTGCAAAGCAGAATACCAGCCAGTACGTGCAGAAGCCGAAACATTGACAATCGCCCCGGAGGAACTGATGAATCTGGATATGCCGCCGTTGAGTATGGCAGAAAGTCGTCAGACTGACCAGCGAACGGGGAGTTTCGGCTGCACTCGTGGGGCAATTAATTCCTGAATTGCTGATGGCACTTCGTACAACTGCCTGTGAGCTGCATCAGCAGCCGCGAAGCATCGTCGGTGCGGCCGGATTTGACAGATTGCAGCAATTCCTTTGCATGGCGTTCCGATTCCTGCATGAGTGAATGAAACTCGGGTGGCTGATCTTTTGTGAGCAGTCGCAGGGACTCAGAGAGACCTTCCTGTACCAGCAGCAATTCGGCCTGAGGGACGAGATCGGGGTGCTGGGGAGGCGTTTTCCAGCTGGCAGCGGCTGAAAGTTTCACGTGTTCAAAATGGCGATCGAGCTTTGCCATGGCTGCGGTGAGCGAGTCCACCTGTGCCTGGGACTTCAGTTCCGGGAGCACAGCGTTGGGGGCGGGTTTTTTGAATGCGGCCACATCGCGATAGAGGCCCTTGTAGTCGGGGCTTGTGCCGCAGCGTTTGAGCAGTTCTGTGGCGCGGGGGATGTCGAGCTGGCCTGAGGCCAGACAGATAACAGCAGCGGCCGCAGGCCCGCGGTGGCGACCGTGATGGCAGTGAACGTAAGTTGGTGCCGTGATCTCTTTGGCGACGCGTGCAAGCGCTAAACGAGACTGTTGGTCGATGCCGTCGTATCCCAGCGGAATATGGATATAGCGGAGCCCGTATTTTGCCGCCAGCTGGACATCGGGAACGGCGCCATCCACGCTGACGATCGTGGTGATTCCTTTTTTCTGCAGCGCGGCGAAGGCCTCTTCACCCTCCGGTTCGCTTCCCACCAGCACTCCTGGGGCGGCTTCATAGACATTGTGGAGGCCCGGCAGGTCGTCTGCAAAAGCAGCCAAAGTTATTGAGTAGAGGGAAACCTGAAGGAGCAGCAGCACGCCTGCAGTCATTTCTGTTCCTCCTGCGGAGCCAGCTGGCCACGGTTTTTCGATCTCTGCCATCGCGCCGCCTGGTCGGCGATTTTTTGGGGTGTGACAAGATTGAGCATGTGGCCGTGGTCGGCCGTGACGATCAGGAGTGATTCCTTCCAGCTGCTGTTTTGTTCTACCCAGTCTGTGATCACTTTAACAGCCGCATCGCCGCTGTTGACGGCGCCGATGGAGTTGTCGAGGTTGTTGTCGTGGTTGGCCCAGTCCACATCTCCGGGTTCAACCATCAGCCAGAACCGCTTATTGTCTTTTCCGAGGACTTTGAGTGCTGTGGATGTCATTTCAGCGAGCGTTGGATTTTCCTGCAGATCGGCCGGGTCGTAGGTCTCGGCTTTTCCGCTGCCGCCGATTGCTGGTTGTCCGGAACCATTTGCGGTTGCAAAGGGCAGATGTCCAGCGGCATTACCATTGCCATAGAATCCCAGCAGACGCTGGTTGCTGGCTGCAGCGGCCTCGGCGGCGGTCTGGAGAACCTGTGAGCCGTTCTGTCCGGGCGTTCGCACTGCCGTGACGTAGCGACCGCCATTACGGACGTCCACAGCCTTCAGGTCAGCATCGGTCAGATAGATGGGACCTTCGACGAAATTCTGTCCCTGTTTTTTGATCCCATCCTTACTTTTTGCGGTCACTCCGTAGCCGCCCCCGATCACGACATCCATACCCGGCAGAGGCTCTTTCGGGTGTGCGATGGATGGGAGCCCCAGCATGTCACGGGTCAGGTCCTGATAGTCGTCACGGGCAACGTTGTGGGCATAGGAGCAGGCTGGAGTTGCGTGGCTGATGGGAACACTGCTGACGGCGCCCACGCGCCAGCCTTTCAGCTGCAGCTGGTGGGCAATCGTGGCGACGAGTTGTCCTGAGGCATCCACGTTGATGCCGCCGTTGAATGTTTTGGTCCCGGCTGTCATGCTGGACGCGGATGACGACGAATCCGTGTAGGCGTGTTTTGGGGAGGTGGATGCCCCTTTGGAGATCAGGTAACCGGGATCAACCGGCACAGACCACGGGGCAATACCGCCAACGGAAGCGTCGTAGCCACCACGAATCGTGCCGCCTGGGTTGAGGACAGTCTGAGCATCCACGTCCACATCGGTGCCTTCGTTGTGCGGACTGGTTACAAAAAAGCCAAACTGCGTCGTGCCGCCAGCCGCGTAGGACTGAAAGTGGGTGCCGGAGCCGCGGCCGTAGAGATAGGGGACGCTGGCCGAATTCCAGATGGCCGCAGCCTGTGTCGTCTGCCAGTCCATACCGTCGAACACAACGAGGAAAATGTGTTTTTTCCCGGCAGCCGCGGCCGCCACCTGAATGTCGTAGACATTGGTTTGGTCCATCCAGATGGCTGCTGAATTTACGGTACGTTCAGGAAGATAACCATAGATCTGTCGCAGCTTTTCTTCGGAGCGGTAGACGCTTTTGGGGCCGAACCAGGAATCCAGATCCACACCGGGCCCGCCGCCCTTCGTGCCGAATGTGTAGACGGGAATCAGTCGATTGGAATGGGATGTATGATTCGACCAGATTGTCGGGTCAGTGCCCCAAAAAGCAAAATCGGACCGTTTATTGGCGATCGCCATCGTCTGGATATCCCTGATGGGATCGCTGGCAGAAATCCGCGTGGGAACACCGTCCTCTGAAGAGGTCTTTTCCTGAGCGAGCACTGGGACCGTCAGGCCCAGCAATATCAGCATCCCGACAGCCTGCAACACACAAACCCGCCTCACGGCCGATCTCCCCCCAACAGAAATTTTACATCCGGACTGATGCATTCACGCGGACGACCTTATGGTAAGAAACTTTGCGACGCGCTGCGTCGATTTGAAACCGCGAATTCGTACGAATTTCACGAATACTCAAAGGCGTTGCGGAATGAAAAACTGATTTCCCGTGACGCGTCGTCACGGTGGTTCGGTTAGTGGACACGGTGGCCGGGGGTGGAGCCCTGGTCGGGGGAGAGGAGGTAGACTTCGGTGCCACCAGCGCCGCTGGCGCAGATCATGCCCTGGCTGAGTCCGAACTTCATTTGTCGCGGTTTGAGGTTGGCAACGCAGATGACCAGACGTCCGACCAGATCTTCAGGTTTGTAGGCTGCTTTGATGCCGGCGAAGACATTTCGAGTTTCGCCGCCACCGAGTGAGAGCGTGAGCTGCAGCAGTTTATTGGCGCCTTCGACATGTTTGGCCTCCAGAACTCGGGCGACGCGGAGGTCAATTTTCGCAAAATCTTCGATGGTGCATTCGGCAGCGAGCGGTTCATTTTTGAGGGCATCGCCGGAATCCTGCCAGCGATCGGCCGGATGAAGAGCGGGTGCGGCGGGTGCGGCGGGTGATTCAGCCGACGCCGCGGGAGCTTCCGGGGCGGGGGCGGGGGCTGGGGTTTGAGCGGCTGCGGATTCGGCAGCAGTTTCGTGGCGGCTGTTTTCAAGCATAACTTCAACCTGTTTGGGGTCCAGACGTTTCATGAGATGCTGGAACGGGCTGACCGGCGTTCCGGTCAGTGGTGTTTGAGAATCGTTCCAGCTGAGAACGGGGTGATTGAGGAGCAGTTCGGTTTGCTGACGGAGTTGTGGCAGGACGGGCGAGAGGTAAACGACAATCTGCCGGAACAGATTGAGGATGACAGAGCAGACTTCGCGGAGCTGTTCGGTGCGTGCGGGATCACGTTTGAGCACCCAGGGTTGCTGATCATCGACGTAGCGATTTGCTTTATCAGCGAGCGCCATGATCTCGCGCATGGCGGCGTTGTAGTTGCAGTCTTCATAGAAGCCCGCGATGGCTTCTCCACGAGCAGCGCCGTCGGTGAACAAGCCGCCGTCGTTGGGATAAACAGAGGTCAGGCTGCTGCCTGCGAGAAATCCTGCGCAGCGGGAAGCAAGGTTGACAACCTTATTCACAAGGTCGGTGTTTACCTTGGCGATGAATTCATCGAAGTTGAGGTCAATGTCGTCAAGTGCGGGTCCGAGTTTTGAGGCGTAATAGTAGCGAAGTGGCCCGGGTGGAAGATGTTTGAGCCAGGTCGAGGCCATCAGGAATGTGCCTTTGGACTTGGACATTTTTTCGCCGTCCACTGTCAGAAAGCCGTGGACGTGTACCTTTGCCGGTAAACGCAGGCCCGCCGAGTGCAGCATTCCAGGCCAGAAGAGGGTGTGAAAGTAGGTGATGTCCTTACCTATGAAATGATGGATTTCTGCTGCAGAGTCGGCGCCCCACCATTCTTCCGTGGTGCTGCCGTGGCGCTGACACCACTGAGATGTGGAGGCGATGTAGCCAATCGGTGCATCGAACCAGACGTACCAGTAGTTGCCGGGTTGGTCGGGGATTTCGAAGCCGAAATAGGGAGCCGGTCGCGAGACGTCCCAGTCTCTCAGAGGTTCTCCGAGAAAATGACCGCGAAGATAGCGTGCGACTTCGGGCTGCAGGTGGCGACCCGACTGAGTCCATTCATCGAGGAAAGTGTGGAGCTGTTCGAGTTCGATGAACAGGTGTTCGGCTGACCGCACTTCCGGAATGGCGTTGGAGAGGACGCTGCGGGGATCGCGGAGGTCGGCCGGAGTGTAGGTGGCACCGCAGGCGCTGCAGTTATCGCCTGGCTGGTCCGCTGCGCCGCAGCGCGGGCAGGTTCCGCGGACAAAACGGTCTGCCAGAAACGTGCCTGCCACGGGGTCAAACAGCTGTTCGACACCGTGGCTTTTTACCAGCCCTCGCTGGCGAATGGCGGACCAGATGCGGTGGCAAAACGTTCGGTTTTCCTCTGAGTGCGTGCTGCCATAGTTGTCGAATTCGATCTGGAAGCCGGCGAAGTCGCGGAGGTGGGCCTCTCGCATGTCACCAATCACCGCTTCTTCTGAGCGTCCTTCTCTGCGTGCCCGAATCATGACAGCGGTGCCGTGAGTATCGTCGGCGCATACGAAGACGCAGCGGTGACCGCGCAATTTTTGAAACCGCACCCAGATGTCCGTCTGGATGTATTCGACCAGATGCCCCACGTGGATATGACCATTGGCGTAGGGCAGGGCAGCGGTAACGAGTATTTGTCGAGTCATGCGAGATGGTGGATTGAAGTGGTCGGCGTTCAGGGGAACGCAGGGAGTTTCGAAGGGAACGCGTCTTCCGTCAACGAGACACGGGGCCGGGCGTGGAAGTTCCCGGAAATTTCAGCTGAGCAGGCCGTCCACTACTTTACCCGCCACATCCGTCAGGCGATAGTCACGGCCCTGAAAGCGGTAAGTCAGCCTGGTGTGATCAATTCCGAGGCAATGGAGCAGTGTGGCATTCAGGTCGTGCACGTGTACTGCGTTTTCAGCGGGACTCCAGCCGAAGTCGTCACTGGAGCCCAGTACCGTGCCGCCACGAATGCCTCCTCCGGCCAGCCAGACCGAGAAACAGCGGCCGTGGTGGTCCCGTCCATAATTTCCACGTTCAGGAAGTCCCTGAGTGTACGTAGTTCTTCCGAATTCTCCCCCCCAGAAAATCAGCGTGTCTTCGAGCATTCCGCGCTGCCTGAGGTCCTGCAGCAGGCCTGCACAGGCCTGATCGACGTCCTGACACTGCAGTCGCAGATCGCCCGGCAGATTGTAGTGCTGGTCCCAGCCACGATGGTAAAGCTGAATAAACCGCACGCCGCTTTCAGCCAGCCTGCGAGCCAGCAGGCAGTTGGCGGCGAAGGTTCCCGGTGTGCGTGAATCGGGGCCGTAGAGGTCAAAGGCTGCGGCTGTTTCTGAAGACAGGTCCGTCAGCTGTGGCACCGAAGCCTGCATTCGGAACGCCATTTCGTACTGCGCGATCCTGGTGTTAATCTCCGGATCCGGGATCCTCGCAGCCTGAGTACGGTTCAGCGCGGAAATGGCATCCAGCATCCGTCGGCGGTCGGCCGGTTCGATTCCAGGAGGATTGCCGAGATACAGCACCGGTTCATCGCCCGAACGAAAACTTACCCCCTGATGACTTGAAGGAAGAAAACCGGAGCCCCAGAGCCTGGGATAGAGCGGATCAGCGGGTCGGGCCGCGCTGCCTCGCGACAGCAGCACAACGAGGGCGGGGAGATCCTGGTTTTCGCTCCCCAGCCCATAGCTCAGCCAGCTGCCAAGGCTCGGCCGACCAGGCTGCTGATGACCGGTCTGCAGCAGCGTTGCTGCGGGATCATGGTTGATGGCTTCGCTGTGCATGGAACGAATCAGGCACAGATCATCGGCACACGCCGCCAGTTTGGGGAGCAGTTCAGAGACCCACATTCCACAGTTGCCGTGTTGCCTGAAGCGAAAGGCGGAAGCAGCCACGGGGAAGGTTGCCTGCCCGGAAGTCATGCCGGTCAGACGCTGCGTACCTCTGACGGATTCCGGCAGCTCTTGACCATGATACTCCAGCAGCTGCGGCTTGTAGTCCCACAGATCCAGCTGGGAAGGGCCGCCATGCATAAACAACGAGATGACTCGGCGAGCCCGCGGCGGATGCTGCGGCAGCTTCGAAGATTCCCGCGCGGAACTGGTACGGGGGGAACCGGAGTCGGTTCTGAGCAGTGCATGCAGGGCGGCGATGGCTGCGCCACCCACCGCATTCCCCGAAAATTGTCGACGCAGCATACGACAACTCCACATTCAGGGTTTATTGATAAATTCATCGAGATTCATGAGTGAACTTGTGACGGTTGTCCATGCCGCAAGTTCGATCACATCGACCTGCGCGGCCACCGGGGCATCGCCGACATCGACCAGCTGTTGTGCCCGCAAAGGGGCCTTTCGGAAGGACTCCCGCTGCTGCTGCAGCAACCTTTCCATGACCGCCAGCTCTTCAGGCGCCGCATTCCTTGCCAGCACTTCTCTGAAGGCCATCGCGAGTCGTTCATGATCCGACTTTGAATCCGTCAGTAATCGACTGGCAAGGCATCGGGATGCTTCGATGAAGGCAGGCTCATTCAGCAGTACGAGCGCCTGCAGAGGGGTGTTGGTGCGGGGACGCTGGAGCGAACATGTTTCACGAGTTGGACTGTCAAAGATGAGCAGAGCAGGCGGGGGTGCCTGTCGCTTCCAGTAGATGTAGAGACTGCGGCGATACTGTCGCTCGTCATGCTGCTGCTGCCATGCAAGCTCACCGTCATAGGAGACGGACTCCCACAATCCCTGTGGCTGCCAGGGACGAATACTGGGTCCACCGATCCGACGTGAGAGCAGGCCGCTGACGGCGAGCGCCTGATCGCGAATGAGCTCCCCTGGGAGTCGGAAGCGGGGCCCCCGCGCCAACTTTCGATTCTCCGGGTCCTCGATCAGCACCTCTTCAGCGGCTGTCGCTGACTGACGATAGGTCGCGCTGAGCACAATCTCCTTCAACAGTGCTTTCAGATTCCAGCCCTGTTCACGAAAATCGACGGCCAGCCAGTCCAGCAACTGAGGGTGATCCGGAGGTTCACTCTGTACACCAAAGTCACCGTGGTTACGGACAAGGCCGGTTCCAGACAGCATCGCCCACCAGCGATTCACGAGCACTCGCGAGGTCAGAGGATGGGCCGGATCGACCAGCCAGCGCGCCAGTGTGAGGCGGTCACGGCGGGATTCCGGGGGAAGTGCAGGGAGCAGTGCAGGCACATCCGGAAGCACACGTTCACCCGGCTGATCATACTGTCCGCGAAGCAGAACAAACGTGTCGCGGGGCTGAGGCTGATCAGCCATCACGAGGGTTTGGGGTTTCGCAGCGAGCCATTCCGATTCGGCTAGTTTTGCATCCTGAAGCTGCTGCCATAGAGCGACCGTTTCGGGTGCTGTGAAATGCTTCAGCTGAGCCTGCTGAAGCCACTGCTGCTGGACTGCTGTTCGCTCAACCGCTGCGGTCTCAAGAATACCGCTCAGCTGTTCGCCGCCATACAGTGACTCGATAACTTCGGCATCGGACAAAGCCCGGTTGTAAATTCGCAGCTGATCCAGTCGACCACTGAATCCGAGTCCGTCAAGGCTGCGGCCAATCCACAGCGGGCCTGCTGCGATGCTGCCACTGAGCGACTGGCGATCAACCTGCAGTGACTGGAGATTGCCGTCTGTGAATACCTGCAGAGGACTGGGATGCGTCGCGCCGTGCCACACCACGGCCACATGGTGGAAGCCACTGGCTGGCATTGGATTTCGAGTGGACGCGCGGAGTTCACTGGTTTCGCGGTGGTGTACAAGGCTGAGTTTCAGGCGGCCCTTTTGCCAGAGCAGTTCAAAGCCGCGGCGATCGGTTCCGGGTACCATCGTTGAGAGCAGACAGGCCAGTGAGGCATTTTCGACCTGGACCCAGAATGACAGTGTCCACGTTCTGTGAGTGTCAATCAGCGGGGCGGAATCGGCGAGATGCGATTCGGTGGGTCCCAGTTTCAGAGCCCGACCGCGGATACCAGCAACGGCGCCCTGGCTGTCGCTGAAGAGCAGTTCACGGTGCAGCCCTTGTGCGGGAATTGGAGGCACGCTTTGTGCGAGCAGAGCTTCCCACTGAGGGTGGCTGGAATGGATGTGTTCGATACGGTTTGCGATGGTATTCTGAAGCACCGCGGATTCCGCCTGAAGACGTTCCAGCTGCTGCTGCCAGTTGGCATCGGCAATGTCCAGCAGCGGCGGTGGATTGCCCGGAGCGAGTCCCGTTTCGGGCCCCTGATTGAAAAAAGCAAACAGCTGATAGTACTCACGCTGAGAAATCGGATCGAACTTATGATCGTGACAGCGGGCGCAGCCGACGGTCAATCCCAGCCAGACGGCTGCGGTGGTGTCAAGGCGATCCGCCACGTATTCCACCCGATATTCTTCATCAATCACGCCCGTCTCGTTCGTGACCATGTGATTGCGGAGAAATCCGGTTGCGATTTTCTGTTTCAGTGAGGCGTTCGGCAGCAGATCACCGGCCAGTTGTTCGATGGTGAACTGATCAATTGGCAGTCCGCTGTTGAACGCTTCGATGAGCCAGTCGCGCCAGGGCCAGATCGGGCGTTCCAGATCTGAAAAATAGCCGTTGGTATCGGCGTAGCGGGCGCTGTCCAGCCAGTCGAGTGCAAGTCGTTCGCCGAAGTGCGGTGAGGCCAGCAGGCGATCAACGACACGTTCGTCTGCCGCTGAAGACTGATCGTGCAGGTAAGCTGTTTGTTCAGCGGCACTGGGAGGGAGACCGGTGAGATCGAGATGAACGCGGCGGAGCCAGGTGGAGCGGTCCGCGGGTGGTGCTGGCTGCAGTCCGCGACGATCGAGTTCGGCCAGCACGAAGTGATCCAGTGATTTCAGAGGCCAGTCGGGCCGGGAGACTGGTGGCAGCGGGGGACGCTGGGGAGCGATCAGGGACCAGTGGGTCTCGTAGGGTGCTCCCTGAGCGATCCAGTGATTCAGTGTGGCTCGTTCGGACTCGCTTAACTCGAGCCCGGATTCCGGAGGCGGCATTCGCTCGGCTGGATCCATCGAGCTGATCCGCTTTGCGAATCTGGATCGCGTCTCCTGTGTCAGCGGTGGCCGATCGAGTCGCAGACTTGCTTCACGAGCTGCTGGATCGGGCCCATGACAACGAAAACAGCGGTCTGAGAGGAGCGGTCGGACGTCACGATTGAACTGCACCGCCGCAACGACTGTGTTGTCGTTCGGAATCTGAACCGCAGCGGCGTTCGCGATGAAAGTGAGGACAGCCAGTGCGGTGAGAGTGATGTTTGCGAGTCCGAATGTGGAAACTCCGCGGCCAGAACGCATGGGCAGCATGCTCCCTGGAGTGACTGAGAGCCGAGCAGACTGTTCGTCAGGCCGCCCAGGTGAATTTAAGGACAGCGAACAATCCTGCACCAGCGGCTGCACCGAGCAGGATCACAGGGAAGGAGACAACGCCGCCGCTCAGTAACCATGCGCCCCAGATGATGCCCATGGTGACCCAGCAGCTGGCAATTGCGGCAATCTTGACTCGCTCGCCTTTTTGTTCAGCAGTCAGCGGTGCAGATTTGCTTCTGGGCGGGGACTTTTCGGCTGCTTTTTCTGGTTTGGCGTCTTTTTTGGCACCACCTTTGGTTGCTGCAGTTTTAGCTGCGGCGGATTCTTCGGCGGCCGCGGGTTCATCCCGCATACCGGGGGCGTAGTATTTTGCAATGGCCTGATTGATGGCGCGGGGCAGTGCCAGTACCGGGCGCATGGGGAGCGAGCAGCGAATGCGGATTTCTTCTTCGAGCTCGTGCGAGGGTTCGTCTGCGCAGGCGACCAGCAGATAGCCGCGGTCTTCAAAGAGTGGCAGGCAGGAGTGTTTTTTGACGAGTCGGCGAGGGATGCGATCGAGGACGTTATCGTCGGGAAGCATGTCTTCAAGATCGATCCATGAAATTCGCAGTTCCGCCGCCAGTGCTCGGGAAGCGTCGGCGGGTTCGACCAGTTTCATCTGGATGACGGCATCGCGATGGGACAGGCCACGGGCTTCTGCGAAGTGTTCGATTTCGGAGATTTGACCACGACGAATCAGGTTGCGGACGGCGAGATATTCGAGCACCTTGCGGGGTTCGTCGCCGTCGGTCTCTGCGGCTGTGCGACCCTGGCCGCGGTCGTACTCTGCCTTGCCGTCAGGGTCAGTGAGGCAGAGCATGGCCTTTGCGAGTTCGTTGAGCAGTTCCTGGGAGCGGACGAGGTACTGTCCGGTGGCGTACTTGCGGACGTGAGCATTGAGCTTGCGGTAGTTCGCACGGACCTTCTCGATGTCGTCCTCAAACTGCTTCAGCCGCAGCAGTGTGTAGTAGTCGGGCGGACGGACTCCTTCAGGGATACCCAGCCATTCCTTATAGACGTCGATTTCCGACACAGGTTTGCTCCGAGACGAGAACGGGGCCTTGATCCGGCGACTTCCTGTGTTGTGTTTATCAGGAAAGGGGGCGGGATGCAAGTTTCTGAGCAATGGTCAGGGGGAACTCGTTGATTGGGCGGAGCTGACGAATCGGGAATCGGAGTAGGACCGTCGGAATCATCTGGCCCCTGCAGCCGCGGCCGTTCCAGCCGTCGAAACGAACCCAACCGCCTGTTCGCAGCGTGGCAACCGGAGCGTGAAGGTGGTTCCACGTCCAGGTTCGCTTTCCACACGAATTCGGCCACGGTGAGCTTCCACGATTCGGCGGCAGAGTGCCAGGCCGAGTCCGGTTCCCCCCTGGCCGTTGTCATCCGGCTTCTTGGTCGTGTAGAACGAATCAAATATCAATGAGAGCTTGTCCTGTGGAATACCGCATCCCGAATCCGCCACCACGACTTCTGCCCAGCCATCAGCGGGGTTATCTCTGACAATCAGCCGCAGTCGTCCGTTCTCCTGCATTGCCTGTCTGGCGTTGATGATGAGGTTCATCAGCAGCTGCTGGATCTGGCTGGCACTTGCCATCGCCCAGACGGTGGCTGAGGCGTTGACATCGAGCTGAATACGATGCATCTGCAGATCCTTCTGGACCAGTACGAGCACCTCTTCAAGAAGTCTTTTCAGATCCACCGGCTCGATTCGATTGGACGACGTCCGCGAATACGAGAGCATACTTGTGGTGATTTTTGCAGCGCGCTGCGAAGCGTTGAGAATTCGGTCGAAGGCCTTGGTGCGGGTCGCGTCGTCCGTGTGCCGCAATCCCATCTTAGCGTAGTTGATGACGGTCGTGAGGATGTTGTTGAATTCGTGAGTAATTGAGGACGCCAGGGCACCGACAGAGCTGAGCCGCTGGGCGCGCATCAGCTCTTCCTCGAGGACTTCGATTCTCTGAGTCAATTCACGAATCTGCCGCTCCGGATCCGTCATCTGCTGCCCCCGACTGAGCATCTGCTGTGTTTGGTCTTCAGCTGTCACGTCGGGACGAGTATCGTCAGAATTCCCCCGGTCGCTGCAGCCGACACAATCAGCACGAGCAGCTTCGCCCATCCCCCCCAGAGTCCCAATATCAAAAACTGTGTGGCTGCCCGGGGCGCGAGCGTGTTCAGACGGGGCTGGGAGAGGAATCGCGAGGGAGATTCAGTGCGTCGAGAATTCGTTCGCAGGCGTCGGATTTATTGAGTGCGTAGAAGTGGATCCCGGGGACGCCATTGCTGCGCAGCGATTCACACTGTTGAATAGCGTGTTCGACGCCGATTTCGAACTGCGCGGCGGGGTCGTCCTGAACGGCTTCGAGCCTTGCGGCGAGCGATTCGGGGAAGACGGTCCCGCACATAGCGGTGATGCGGCGAATGCGGGCGAAATCGGTGATGGGCATGATTCCGGGCACAATGGGGATTTGAATTCCGAGTTCCTGGCAGCGATCGCGGAAGCGAAGGAAGTTGTCGTTGACGAAAAACAGCTGCGTGAAGACGGCATCGGCACCGGCGTCTACTTTGCGTTTGAGGTGGGCGAGGTCTGCATCGAGCGAAGGGGCCTCGATGTGTTTTTCGGGATAGCCGGCAACACCGATTCCCAGCTGAGGAAAGTGCTGATGAATCAGACTGACCAGTTGGTTGGCGTGCTGCAGGCCTCCGGCGACAGCCTGAAAGGACTGCTGACCTGCCGGCGGATCACCGCGGAGAGCCATGATATTGGAGACGCCGGCGGTGGCGGCGGCGTCGAGCCACGCGAGCAGGTCGTGGGTGGTGGCGCCGACACAGGTGAAGTGGGCCATGGCGGGCAGTGCCAGCAGTCGCCGGATTTCCTGGCACCACGCGAGTGTCCGTTCCTGGGTGGATCCACCGGCACCGTAAGTGCATGAGAGGAACGCGGGGCGAAATTTCTGCAGAGCCAGCAGATTGCGCTGCAGAGCGGCATCGCCTTCGCTGGTTTTGGGCGGGAAGATTTCTATGGACAGCACAAAACCGCTTGATCGGAACAATTCAGCCAGATGCATTTGTGACCCTATCGAGAGATACGCACGACCCGGTGGAAATGCAGTTCCACCTCGCGATCGACAACACGCCGAACACCCTCCAGCAGGCACTGGGGTTCATGATCTGTTTCCCCGACGCGTTTGACATCCTGCAGCGATGTTCCCGGGGGAACACTGAATGCTGCCTGATAGATGATCTGATTGCCTGCGTCCAGTTCCGGGACGATAAAGTGGACAGTGGCACCGAAACACAGCATGTGGTGCTGCCAGGCATCTTCGTAGGGGCGAAATCCAGGGAAGGGTGGCAGGAGTCCATGGTGCAGATTGATGATGCGACCTCCGGCGAATTTCCAGCAGAGTTCGGCCGGGAGCACTCGCATGTAGCGAGCCAGGATGACATAGTCGATCTGCTGTTCGTCGAGCGCTGCTTCGAGGCGTTTGTAGTCGGGATTACCGTCTGCATCTCCGATTGACAGCCACGGCACGGAGAACTGTTCGGCGACGCTGCGGCAGGCATTTCGATTTCCGGCCATCAGAGCAATTTCCGCCCGCAGGCGATTGTCGCGAACGGCCCTGAGCAGTGCGAGTGGAGGTTCGGTACGGTAGGTCGTGCAGATGGCAAGACGCGGTACACGCGGATGTTCGTGTCGTGACCAGACGCGGATCTGCAGACCACTGTTGGTGCCGATCCGGAGCAGATCACTGCGAAGTTCGCTGATGTCGGTACCGGACCATTCAATCCGCATGAGCATCGCGAACAACCGCTCTGAATCGCGGTCGTACATCTGAATTTCGGCAATATTGGCCCCGGCACCCGTGACGTAGTGCACGATGGGGTCCGCCAGTCCCCGATTATCCGGGCCAACAGCTGTGATGATGACCTGCATGCCGTTCAGTTCAGAAAGTGAAACGTGGGACAAAAAGCGAAGGTTTACATGGGAGCATACCACAAAAGCCGCGAAAAAGGGGCAACAGCAGGTGAATTTCAAACATCGGAAGACGTCGCTTCCGATTCCTCCGGTACCCGCCGAAGCATGAGCCAGGCAGTTGGCAGAGTGACCAGCAGCATCCCCGACAGCGACCAGAGTCCTGGGCTTCTTCCCCACAGGCACATTTCGAGGATCATTGCGAAAACAACCTGGGACAAGCCAACAACACTGACGCGAGCCGGTGCTCCGGATGCAAAGGCCCGCGTCAGGAACAACTGGCCCATCGTCGCCGACACGCCAACCCCAAGCAACAGCCCGGCGGCCTTCGGTGTCATTGGAGCGTCTGCGAGGAGGCCGCGTCCGGATCGGGCCGCATCGGAAATCAATCCGAGAGCAACGATGGCTGTGGAAACGGCTGAAAAATGCACCACCACAGCACTCGCCGGAAGATTCTTCAGACGGTGCAGACCCATGAGCGCCACAGCGCTGGTGACAGACCCGGTCATGGCGGCCAGCATTCCCGGTCCAAACGCCGTCGGGAACGACTGCTGCATCACCATCACCCCAAATATGCTGCAACCCACACTGAGCCAGACGTCGCGTTCGGGAATTCGACCGAGCATGGGCCAGGAGAGCACTGCAATCCAGACGGGGAACATATTCGTGAGTGTCAGGGCGTCCGACACAGGTAAGTGGGCGAGTGCGTAGAAGTTGCAAAGAACGCTCAGGCTGCCTGCGATGCTGCGGATCCAGAGCGTGCCGGGGCGGAGGAAGACGAGCTGAGTTCGCTGCAGGCTGGCAAGCGTTGTGGCGATCACGAGCGCCAGTCCTGAACGGGCAAGGGCCACCCATTGCCAGCCGCAGTGCCCGTCGGCTGCGTGTGCGAACATGCCCATCACAGCGAACGCCATGGCCCCGGCAAGCATCAGGAGATAAGGGCGCATCAGAATTTTGAATCCAGTCCCAGTTAAGAAATCTTCCAGCAGGAATTTATGCGGCCCTTGCGTCGGTCGCCGTCCGTCGTTTCAGTCGACGCTGCCACGCTGCCCGACACGGTGCAGAAAACGCGAAGAAACAAAACAGCACGGGCAACGCAAGTTCGCGGACCACGAAAACAAGTACGAGGCTGAAGACGATCTGCAGGATCTGACGACGCCCCCTGCGGCCCCGCACCAGTTGATTGAAGACATGCGCATATCGCAGTCGGGAGACCATCAGAATAGCGGTTGCCAGAGTGATCAGCGGCACAAGCACAACAAGGACCGACCAGACCCACTGGGAGTATTCAGCGAGGCCGTGAAGCGAGCCACCCACTTTCATCTGGCCCTTGAGTTCCTCAAGGCCGATGGGCAGTGAAGCCACCACTCCGGCGGCTGCGGGGGACGGCAGCCCGCTGAAAAATTCATGCGAATCCTCGTCGTCAGTTTCGACGTTGAACCGTGCCAGCCGCAGGATCGCGCAGGTCATGAAGAGCACAGCTATGGCCCACAACAGTCGGGGATTAAACTGCAGCGGTGCCGCCGACACAGTGTCCATCAGGTGATGGGCAGGATGGGAGAGCTGCAGAAAGATGAAGGCGGGTGCCAGGCCAAAGCTGACGGCATCGCAGAGGCTGTCAAGCTGAGCACCAAAGTCGGATGTCTGATTGGTGAGCCGTGCAGCACTGCCATCGAGCATGTCGAAGAGCATGGCCAGAAAAATGAGCTGCGAGGCTGTGATCAGTTCGCTGCCCCCGAAATGCTCCGGGCCAACCCTTGCCGTGATGGTTACTGCAGCAAATCCGCAGGCGGCGTTGCAGAGCGTCAGCAGTGTGGGCAGGACCGCAAAGACCTTTCTGCGTCTGAGCCCAGCCCGTGAGATCACCGGTTCCACTGACATGGCGTTGCCTCCTTCACGAAATGATTCCTGAAGTTTCGGTGTAGCGAGCCAGCACGGTCGCGCCAGCCCTGACCTTGTCCCCGGGCCGCACCTGAATTTCCAGGCCCGGCTCGACGGGGATCACCAGTTCTGTGCGACTGCCCAGCTTGATCATCCCGAACTGTTCTCCGCGTGAAAGCATGTCACCCGGTTTCAGCCAGCAGACGATGCGGCGGGCGATGGCGCCTGTGATCTGCCGCACGATCATTCCGCGATGGGGGGCGGCAGCTTCTTCAATATAGACGGCCAGCTGTTCATTTTCGCGAGCGGATTCGGGGCGGAGTGCGTTGAGATATTTTCCGGGGCGATACCTGAGCCCAACGACTTGTCCGGCAATCGGCGCCCGATTGATGTGCACATTGAAGATCGACAGGAAAATGCCGATCTTTCGAGCAGGTCCGCCAATGTATTCGTCGAACGGCAGGTCCTCAATTTCCACAATCGTGCCATCCGCCGGGGAAACCACAAGACCTGAGTCTGCCGGAACTTCTCGGTGCGGATTTCGAAAGAACCACGCAATCAGAATTCCGACCACACCTGCTGCCAGACCTGACAGCAGCCAGAGCCACGAAGCCGCGCCGACGGTCACTTTCGAAAGCCCGACCGCGAAGCCACATATCGCGGAGGCCACGAACGTCATCACAAACAGTTCCGCCAGTCCAACGCGGGCAAATGGAAGATTGTCCCGCCAGAGAAACGGATCGTCTGCCGGATCCCAGTACCAGCCGCCCTGGTTCCGGTGAAACTTCAGATCTCGCGGATCCAGCACTTCGTGCGGGCAGGGGTTGAAGTGACCGCGTCGGCAGGCTGCCATTCGCCGAACGTAACCAGGGCAGAAACTTTTCAGGAGTGCCCGGCGAACGGTTCCCCACAGCTGTTCCAGACGGATGATCACGCCACCGCCTGGCTGAATATCCCGCAACTGCGGATCCATCGGCCATACCGGCCGCCGCACATGGTTCGCCGACTCTTCCGTTCGGAAGCTGTCCGTCATCGTGTTTCCCGGCCTGAAAAATCGTCTGCCTGTTTCGCCTCAGCAGACTCTCTGCTGGTGTTTTGCGGATTATCGAATAATCCGGGCGGAAATCCAGCCCGCAGCAGGCAGTTACCGGGTGTTGAAGGACGTTCGGGGATCCTCGGCCTGACGATAGGTCTCGCGATCGGTCAGCTGCACTTTCAAACGCATGCTACGCCCACCTCGAATCACCTCCATATCCACTGCGGTCCCCACTTCCGAAAGACTCACGAGATTGATCAGGTGGTTCTCGTCCTGAATTTCCACCCCGTTGAATGCGACGATGACATCATCCATTCGCAGTCCCGCGCGATTCGCCGGGCTGTTCTGAACGTTGTAAACTCGCATGATCCGAGCACCCCGATTGCGGTCCATCCCCAGTCTCAGCGCGGTAGTCTGCGTGAAATCGTCGTCCAGCTCTACCCCCAGATAGGCCCTGCGGACTCGGCCGTGAAGCACCAGCTGGTCAAACACCTGTCGCGCGAGGTTGCTGGGAATGCTGAAACCAATTCCTTCATTGCCGCCTCCATTTGATGCAATTGCAGTGTTGATTCCCACCACGCGGCCACGGACGTCGATCAGCGGTCCGCCGCTGTTTCCCGGATTGATTGCCGCATCTGTCTGCAGAAAGTCCTGATTGGTCACCGAATGATCGGCTGTCAGCGACAGATCCCGACGTCCCTTGGCACTGACAATCCCCATAGTCACCGACTGACTCAAACCGAACGGGCTGCCGACTGCGAGCACGAAGTGTCCGATATCAACCGTCTCACTGTCACCCCATTCTGCTGATATCTGTCCGCCATCGGGAATCTGCAGAATCGCCAGATCACTCTCCGTGTCCCGATAAACTCGCTGCGGATGCACGCTTTCGCCTGAATGCAGCACCACGTCAATCGCCCCCGTATCCGCTCCCCGGACAACATGCTGGTTCGTAACCACATACAGTCCGCGGGTCGCCGATGTTCGCATCAGCACCCCGGAGCCGGTTTCTTCCACCTTGCGTTCGTTCTCCAGACGCGTCGCCTGAATGTGAACGACTGCCGGAACGACACGTGATGCAACTTGAGAGATGTGTTCCCCGCACTGCATCAGGTGCACTCCAGCCTCACCCAAACCGGGCTCTGAAAGCCCTTCGTTGGGTACCGCCGACACTGCTGAAGTCAGAGACAGCGAGTCGAGGTGTCCGCCGACAGCAAGGCCAAGTGAAAGCAACGCCACGGAACCCAGCCATGAATCGTACAACCGCGCCATTCGAAAACTCTCCAACGGAAAGCCTCTCGTACCCCGCGCGGATCCTTCCGCCTCCACTGCCTTCATATCGAACTCGTGTTTTCCAAATCGCAAATTCTTTTCGGCATTTTTCGCCGCAGTGGATGTGACATCAGCCAACACTGCTGACAGCCGCAAAAGCCCGCAGAGTCGCAGCAATCCGCGCAGAGCTCCATTTCGCACCACCCGAAACCGTTACCTCCGACGACCGAATCCAGTTTTTCCCAAATCAAGTGATTCCCGATTTTGGGATCACCGACTGGCGGTGAACGGGGGGTTCCCGAGTGATGCTGCTTTTTCGCGAAGGCGGCCACACACCCGCCAGCCAATCGAAAGAATCGGTCGGGACGTGGAAAAATTCAGAGTGCGGTCGTGATAAGCACCACAGACGGCGATCGTCGGGTACACGCCGGACCTGATCTGCAGCAACAACCATGGACAAAAGTCAACAAACTGTACCGAAGTGAAGGATCGACAAACTGAACGATCGTTCCGTGAATCCCCGGTCTTAGGATCGCGAAGACTTTGTGGCCTGCAGAGGCCGTGCTTACTCTGCCGACCACGCGGAGCCACCAGCGGCTGTTGCAATGCTCATACAGATGGGATCAGCCGGAATTTTCTCACTCCCTGCCAATGGCGTGTGGCTCCAATTCGCAGCGGTGTCCCATCAACAACAGGGCTCTTTGAAAGACCATGGAGATCACAACATGAAAACACGTTCAAAACTCTCAGACTCCGGAAAGATTCGAGTCAGAGCCTACGTTGGTGCGTGCACGGCCTGGGCTGCCGGTGGCTATGAGGCACTTGCGGATGTCCAGCACGGATACTTTGACCCCGTCTCGAAAAACTCCGTCACCGTTGATGACGAGAATCCTCTTTACGGGGAGACTCTTGGGGTCGCAGGATCCTTCAATTTCGTGATCGACCCTCGGCTCGATCCCCAGGACAATGTCAACAGTGGGACCATCTTCGCCGCTCGCCCGGACGAATTCGGTAACTTTGTGAATTCAGACCTTGCGTTTGCACTCGTACCCGGTACTCAGAAGCGGCTGATGTACAGCGTGGTGCTTGGGACTTATTACTACGGCTCTGCCCTGAAACGCTACACGGACGGTGAAGTCATTGATGGTCAGGCCATCCTCGATGCCGCCGGTACTCAGGCTTATACAGCCGGTTACCTGTTTCAGTTTGATAATCCAAACGGCGGTCCACAGGCCGGCCAATTCAACACCGGAGCCAATTTCGACGGCTATCTCGGGTTTGCATTCACAAAGGACTCAACGCTCCATACCGGCTGGATTTTCGTTGAGGCCATCGGCAACGAGTATAAGAGTTTTCAGATTCTTGACTGGTACTACGGGACAGGCACGGTGTTGGCCGGCGATGGTCGCCCACCGCTGCAGCCTCAGGAGACCGTTCCCGAGCCCTCTTCGCTTGGCCTGCTTGCCGTCGGCGCCGCCGGCATTCTGCGTTATCGAGGCCGTCGCACGACGACTGAATCGGCGCTCGACTCCCAGTCGGCAGCCTGAGAAGTTTCAAAACCTGCGGCAAACGTTTCCAGCCACCGTCGTCGTTCAACCGGACCTGCAACATGCCAGAAAGTTCTGCACCAAAAATCGTCCTGATCGGCTGGGATGCCGCCGACTGGAAAATCGCCGATCCACTGCTCGCAGCCGGCAAAATGCCAAACCTGCAGCGATTGATTGCAACAGGCGCGCGCGGGAATCTCACAACACTTTCGCCCGCGCTCTCGCCCATGCTCTGGACCTCAATCGCTACCGGCAAGCGCCCGTTTCGACATGGTGTTCTGGGCTTCACGGAACCCGATCCACGCACGCCCTGCGGCGTCCGGCCCGTGTCTGCCCGGTCCCGTTCCACGCGGGCTCTCTGGAATATTCTCCAGCTGGCGGGAATTCGGTCGAACGTCACCGCCTGGTGGCCTTCTTTTCCGGCTGAACCAATCAGCGGATGCATGGTTTCAGGAGAATTTCTGGATCCTCCGCTGCCAGGCCAGACGGCATGGCCAGCCCCCGCAGGCTGTGTCCACCCACCATCGCTCACGCCCTCACTTAAGGAGCTCAGACTGCATCCGGAGGAACTTGATGAGTCGGTGCTGCAGATGTTCATACCGAAACTGAGGCAGCTTGATCCCTCACACCCGCTGCTCAGCAAACTGGCTGCCGCCCTGGCACAGGCCGCATCAGTGCAGGCCGCCGCAACCTCGCTGATGCAGCTCGAGCCAGCCGGGCTGAACGCGATTTACTTCAACGCCATTGACCAGATCTGCCACAATTTCATTCGCTTTCATCCTCCTAAGCCAGACTGGGTATCGGCCGCTGACTTTGAGCTGTTCTCGGGAGTTGTCGAAGCAGCCTATCGTTTTCACGACCTGATGCTCGGCTACGTCATGCACCTTGCCGGTCCGGACTCTGTCGTGATTCTTGTGTCTGATCATGGTTTCCACTGTGACCACCGTCGAGTGCCTGAGACTTCGGGAATTGGCGGACCGGAAGTTGAGCATCGCCGACAGGGGATGCTGGTGATGAGCGGCCCTGGAATCCGAGCCGGGGAAACTCTTCGTGGTGCTTCCATTTTGGATATCACCCCCACCATCCTGCATTTGCTCAATCTTCCCGTCGGCAGCGATATGGACGGCGTCCCCATCCTCAGCGCACTGGCAGATTCCACACCCAGAAAGACCATTCCATCATGGGACCAGCTGCAGGGTGAAGATGGCAGTTTGCCGCCAGAGGAAACGGACTCTATGCAGCACTCTTCAGCCGGCATGGATCGACTCATCGCTCTCGGCTACATCGCAGCACCCACGGGCGAGGCACGGAGGGACTACGACGTTTGCCTCAGGGAACGCGAATACAATCTGGCGATGGCATGGCTGGATGCTTCCTGCCCGGTAAACGCTGCCGCTATCCTTGGCCCACTTGTCGAACGACACCCCGAGCAAACCAGGTTTCGTTTCACGCTCGTGCAGACTCTCCAGGCACTTGGCAGAACTCAGGAAGCGGCCGTGCTGCTCGATCAGGCGACTCCTGAAGATCACAGGCCTGCGGCGGGAGCCCCTGAGCAGACCGCTGCGAAGCAAATCAGGCAAGCCTTCAACCCAGCCCTTGTCGAATACCTGCGTGCAGGACAGCTTCTCTCAGCAGGTCGCCCTCAGGAGGCACTTGCCCCTCTGCACAATGCTCTGCAAAAGAGTCCCGGCAGCAGTCTGCTCCTCGGACGACTGGGTGTGGTCCTGTTAAGACTTCGGGACTATCCAGCCGCCATGGCTGCCTTCCGCAAAGTTCTTGCAATCGAGCCCGATAATATCAATGCTCTGCTGGGAATGGCGCGCTGTATGCTTATCCAGCGCAATCCCGGACAGGCCCTGCACTACGCGCTCGATGCGATTGAACTCCAGCACCTCACCGCAGATGCCCACTTCCTGCTCGCTGTTTCGCTCATCCGACTGCGGCGCCCCATCGAAGCTGCGGAAGCACTCAAAATGACGATCGCCATCAACCCTGTGCATGTTCCCGCCCTGAGGCGACTGGCGGCACTGGTTGAAAATCGCCTGCATGATCACGAATACGCAGCGCGGCTTCACAGCCAGGCAGACGAAGCACTGCTGGAGACACGCAACCGCGCCGCAGCCTCCCCAGACGCGGAAAAACTTCGGCCAGTGCGGCGATTTGCAGTCGCCAGCAGTCGCCCTGCAATCGAACAGGACCCGGAACTGCCGCGATCGCTGATTCGCCCTCTGAGCGAAACCATCGTCGTTGTCTCCGGGCTTCCTCGCTCCGGCACATCCATGATGATGCAGGTTCTGCAGGCGGGCGGAGTGCCGATCGTGGCCGATGAGCTCCGCCCGGCCGACGAAAATAACGTCGCCGGGTATCATGAAGATCAGCGCGTTACGCGACTGCATCTGGATAATTCGTGGATACCTTCAATCCAGGGCAACGCCGTAAAGATCATCGCGCCGCTTGTTCGCCATCTGCCACTGTCACCACAGCTGAACTATGGAGTGATCCTGATGCTCCGTGATATTTCGGAAATCTTAAAATCTCAGCAGGAAATGCTGGCGAAGCTTGGGCGAGCGTCTGACAGCCTTGCCTCGGAACAGATTGCAGCGGCATGGCGGGAACAAATTAGTACTCTCAGAAGGTTGCTTGCAGCCCGCAACATTCCGGTCCTGCCACTCGAATACAGGTACTGCCTGCTGGATCCAGAGACCACAGCAGAAAAAATTCGCAGATTCCTCAATACACCCCTGGATACGGCGAAGATGGTCTGTGCCATCCAGCCAAATCTGACACGCCAGACTCGTATTGGAATCGCGGCCGGGAATTGAGGATTGCTGAGTTGAAAACAACAGAGGACTGACCGAAAGGTCAGTCCTCTGTGTTTTGAGTCCCTGATTCAGAAGCTTCAGCCCATCTGCAGAGAGGCAACGAGCGTCAATGCCTGTTGAGCGGTTGCGACGTCTCCGCCGGCCGCCTTGAGCAGGTCGCGGGCGGCCTGCAGGGTGAGCATCATATCGGTGGCCGGAGCGGGGGTTGCCGGTGCCGAGACCGCCGGAACGGAAATCCGTGGACGGCGAGCGAGCAGGCCCTTTTTGCGGGGACGACGGGCCAGCACACGTGTCAGTCCCAGCTTGCGGCGGGCGTTGGCATAGGCCACCTGAACACTGTTGGTGTTAAACGTCACGCCAGGAAATTTTTCCTTCATCAACGCCAGCAGTTCAGGGCCGCGGATTGCCTGGTTGCCCTCCACAATCGCCAGTACTTCCCGAGTTACATTTACGCCGTCCTTCGCTGCGGCGGCACGCTTCGCCATCGATCTGTTCCTTCGTTCTGTTTGATGAATTACAACCGTGTGTATGTTTGAATGCACCTCCGTGCGGCCATTCCACTTTGGCAGTTCATAGCATTCGAAGTCGCATCCTGCAACCAGCTCCCTCAGACCTAATTTGCTTTTATCACGAAAGCGGCTGTTTCGGGGGCAGCACTTTCCCATCTCCACACCTGGATATACCTGAAAAACTCTCAAAGCCCTCCCTAAAACCAGGCATTACAGACGCCCACTTTAAGGTCTTCGCTCCCACACACAGTCAACATTCACTATCATCCCGAGACGTTCATGGCAGTCTTCCTGCATCCCAGCGATCTTCATCCACATGACTCCCCGTCGTTCCCTTTCCGCAGTCCTCCGCAGCTTGCTCCTGACGGCTGCCGCAGCCGCCGTCTGGTGCCTGCAGATCTGGCTTCTTCTGACAGAACGACAGTTGAGCAGTCAGCTGTGGCCGAATGATGTTCAGGCCACCGTTATTGAACTGCTCGGAGGCTCAGGCACTCTCTCTGTTATCGGTGGCCTCCGCTACAGCCTCTCATACACATCCTTGTATCTGCGGGCAATCATCGTCATCGGATTCTGTGACGCAGCTTCCCGACTGTGGCAACGCCTGAACAGGAAGCACTCGGCAATTACCCAGTCACTGCAGCACAGTTCCACAAGTGCAGCCACGTGGGCTCCGGCTGCCGCCTTCTCCGCTGTCTGGCTGATGCTCTGGTTCATCGCTCCGCTGCTGCCGCAGATCAGTCTTGACCAGTTCCTGACTGCTGCTGCACCCGCTACGCTGGGAACCTCCATCGCGATTGCAGCAGCCGGATGCTTCATGCAGTTTATCGATTTTCCTGGAATCAACAGCTCCATTTCCACGGACAACCCGCCGCATCTTTCGTGGCTCGATCGCACTGCGCCGCTGTCACTGGCACTGGCTGCAGTGGTTTGGCAGAGCACCTCTTTCTGGATGAATCATCAACTTTACGAAGGTCTTCTGGTCCCCCACGGTGATTCGGCGATGTATGAAGAACATCTCTGGAATGTGTGGCATGGACAGGGGTTTCGCAGCTACCTTGATCAGGGGCTTTTTCTCGGTGAACACATTCAGGTGATTCACCTTCTGCTGCTGCCACTGCATATTCTCTGGCCACATTATCTGTTGCTTGAATGGTTCGCCTCAGCCTGCCTTGCTGCGTGCGTCTGGCCGATTTACTGCATCACGCTCAGGCACACTGGATGTCGCCATACAGGATTTCTGATGGGTCTGGCATGGCTGTTCTTTACGCCCATGCATTTTCTTGATATCGCCATCGATCTCAAGACATTACGCCCTTCCTGTTACGGCGTCTTCGCTCTGTTTCTCTTTATTGACCAGGCCGAGCGTGGCAATCGCCTTCGTGCTCTGCTGTTCTGCCTGCTGGCACTCATGACCCAGGAAGACTTTGCACTGATTACCGGCGGAATTTCCTGCGCGCTGTGGGTGCTGGAAAGAAATCGCGGCGACACAGGTGAACGCCGCCGCCAGCAGCAGATGATCGCCTCCCTCGCAGTCCTCTCCGTCGCCTGGGTAATCCTTGCCGTACTCATCGTCATACCTGCTTTCCGCGGTGGTGAAGTCGTGCACTACAGTCGCTACTTCGGCGACCTTGGGCGCAGCCCATCAGAGCTGCTGCGAACGGCGATCACCGAACCCGGTCGAATCTTTGCGGTGCTGTGCAGCAGTCGCACGCTGCTCTATCTGCTGATGCTCACCGGCCCACTGGGCTTCGTCTGCTGGAACAGCCCGCTCCGGCTGACTGCGGGACTGGCAACATTCACAATGCTCAGCCTGATACAGCTGGGTAATGACGGCGCTGGATCGACAGCAGCGGAGTTGCCGCCGGTGCCATTCCATCATTTCCACGCTCCGCTCCTCCCGGTCCTGTTCTGGGCAGCTGCCGCGGGCCTGCGGCACAATCAGCGGCCTGCTGGTCGGCAGTCACTGCTGCACACATTCCTGCAGTCCGTCATCTCCCCTGTCACCCAAACACCCCGCCACGCCGCGCGCTTCGCCTGCCTGTGTGCTGCCGCCACAGCCCTTACCGGCTCGCTCATGCCCTGCGGCACTGCTTTCTGGTCTGCCGAATCCCCCTTTGGCTGGCGAAATCTGTATGTGCCAGGCCCCAGAGCCCGCGCATTCCCCAAAGTACTCGCCCGCATCCCCACCTCAGCCCGCGTGGCTTCCACCGATTTCGTCCACACCCGACTCACCCATTTCGAACGTTCGTGGGACTACAGCGACTATCCGCGTGCCGTCAACAACTATCAGCCCGGAGTCCCCCCGGACACGGACTTCATTGTGATCGACACAACACATCCCTACAGCACCGTTCGATCTCCAGCCGAAATCCGCGAACTTCGCGAGCACCCCGATCGCTGGGAACTCCTTCCGGATGATACCGGAGGACTGTTTCTGATACTCAAACGCCGAACGCAACGCCGTGAGGAACCTGATCGGAGCGATATTCCAATAAGATGAGCTGATCGCGTTGGTGAGGAATATCCTGGGGTTGCGTGTTCCGCCCGGAACCCTAAACTGCGGAGCAGAGGCAGACTGCGGTACTGGAGGGCCTGACGTTGACTGGCAAAATCAGAATTCTCATTTCCCCTTTCAACTACCCTTCGTCGCGCAGGGCTGTACTGTGCTCGTTGTTCAGCGGGCTGCTGGTTTGCCTCGTTTCCCTGACACCCCACGCGTTTGCTCAAAACCCGGCCAATTCTGACTTCCCTCCGCTCGAACAGCAACCCTTCGCTGATCGACTGCCCGGAAAGACTCAAAGCGATCAGAAACCTTTTCCCCCCGGAGATCCTCTGCCTCCCGCCATCGACGATCGCGACCGCCCGCTCCTCGATGACCGCCTGCAATCACCGCTGCCGGATCTTCCTCAGAATTTCTCAGACGAGCGGCCCCTCCCAGGCCCAGACGACTTCGGCATCGACTGGCGCGTCCAGCGAATCTCACCCGCGGACCTCGGGGCTGCCGAAGCCTGGGAGTTCCTGCACGGCCAGCCCAGCATGTCGGAACCTGAACTGGCAGCGTACGCAGAATTCGTCCGTTCGGCTGTCAATCGCCGGAACCTCATCCCCGCATCGCTCCCCGAAGGCTCAAATCCAACAACAGCCTGGGAAACATCGTTCTATCGATTTGAATCCGTTCGTCGGCAGGCCTTTCACGCAGGCACGCTGCGACTTGATCGGGGCGGCCCCGGAGCCCCTGACCCTCTGACCGGAAGCGGCGTCTTTGATGGTCCTGGCCCGCTCGGCGGTATGCCCAGGGAAAACGCTGCCCCCGCTGTTTACAGCCTGCCCCTTGATATGCGCGCAAATCCGGAAGACTTCGTGGGGCGTCCTGTTGTACTCTACGGAATCTTCAGCCCCTCCGGTCCGCTCGAAATCACCGTGGCGGGTGGCCTCGAAGATGAAGACAGCCGGTTTCGTCTGCAGCGAGGCACGCTCAAAAGCCTCACAGCACGCGAGCCGCTGGCAATTGTCGATGCCCTGCGGTTCATCGAGCCAGGTCACAGTTCAGAAAGCTCCGATGCATGGCCAGTGGAACCCGGCGCCCAGATACCCGTCATGATCAAGGGCTGGTTCGTGAAGCTGTGGGGCCGCCAGCCACTGATCTTCACAGAACTCGTGCGTGTGCTCTCGCCACAGCCCTTTACGGCCTGGATTCGTGAACACGTCCCCAATCGTCGCCGCGTCGGTACAGATGAAAGCTGGCTGTACTACGAAACCCTTCGCCAGCTGCAGCTCACCAGCGGCCCCCTGCAGCGGCAGCAGGCCCTTGCCGTTCAACAGCGGCGGATTGACCAGTTGCTCGCCGAAGTGCGCCGGAAAACTGCCGCCGACCGCGCGAAGCTGGACGCAGAGTTCACTCGGGGTAAACTGCCACGAACCGATTCAGAAAACAGCCCGGGTTATGACTCTCAGGTACGCAGGCTCGAACGCCAGCTGAAACTCCGTGAAAACCGCTATGCAACCGCCCGCCGTGATCCCGCGGCCTTTCCCCTCTTTGTGGATCTCTTCCAGAACCCCGAACTCTGGCAGGGAGAACTTGTAACGCTCAACGGATACGTCCGCCGAGTGCTCTCGCATCCTGCCGATCCGGCCTTGTTCAACGGTCAAAGACTCCACGAACTTTGGCTCTATACCCGCGACAGCCAGCACATTCCCACAGTCGTCGTCACACCAACGCTCCCACGCGATTTCCCCCTGAACGCAGATCTCGTCGATTCCATCACCGTCACAGGCTGCTTTTATCGCATGTACGTCTATAAAGGTCAGTCAGAAACACGCCAGGCCCCACTCGTCCTGGCCGGACGCATCGACTGGAAACCTTCAACTCAGCACGTGCTCAATCTCGTCCGCGAAGGCAAAATCCCCGCCGATGCACCTCTGGCTGTGGTTGCCAAAGCCAACGCCCCAGGGCGGCTCAGCGATACGGTTCTGATGGCGCTTGGAGTGCTGGCAGTGGTCGTCTCGATGGCCGTGTTCGGTCGCGTACAAAGGGATCGTCGTCGCCGGAATCGCCTGCGGAAGTTAGTGGAAGAATCACCTGACTTCCGTCAAACTCCAGGCGTCTTCCCCTAGTCCCGCCGGTCACTCCTTCGAAGGCCCACCGAATGCCGCCCACGGAATCTGCTGCTCTGCCACTTCAGCTTCCCTTTCCTCCCGTCTCCGACCGACCGCTTCGACTCGCAGTTCTCATCAGCGGCGGTGGAACCACTCTCCTCAACTTTCTGGAACACATTCGCACTGGGCAGCTCAACGCAGAAATAGTCCACGTAATTGCCAGCCAGCCTCGTTGTCGCGGGGTTGAACGAGCACAGGCAGCCGGCTTGCCCGTGGACGTGGTTCGACCTCGAGACTTCAGCGGCGTCGAATCATTCAGCTCTGCCGTCTTCGAACTCCTCCGTCGCTCCCGCTGCGACGTTGTCGCACTCGCCGGCTTCCTCAGCCTGCTGCATATCCCCGATGATTTCCTCTTCAAAGTACTCAACATCCACCCATCACTCATACCGGCCTTCTGCGGCCCCGGAATGTACGGCCACCACGTCCACGAAGCCGCGATCGCCAGAGGAGTCAAAGTGAGCGGCTGCACCGTGCACTTTGCCGATAACGAATACGACCACGGTGCCGTGATTCTGCAGCGAGTTGTCGAAGTGCCCGATCTCTGTACTCCCGAACAACTCGCCGCACTCGTCTTCCAGCAGGAATGCGAAGCCTACCCGGAAGCTCTGCGAAGACTCAAACGCGGACAGGTACTCGTCGATGGCCAGAGAACCGTTCATCGATGCCCATGAAGACTGACAACATACCGCTCGCCAACCAACCGCAACGCTGGGCCGTTCTTCAGCACGACCACCCCTTCCTGCACTGGGACCTGCTGCTCGAACGCTCAGACGCACCAGCCGCCGCCACATGGAGACTCCTCCGATGGCCCTCCTGCGGCGAACCCATCGCCGCAGAACCACTCCCCGATCACCGCGTCGCCTACTTCGAACTCGAAGGCCCCGTGAGTGGTGGTCGAGGAACCGTGAAGCGACTGCAACACGGCGAATGGGGCGCTCTCCAAATCAACCCGGTCGCTGCTGTCACCAGGCCCCATGACCACGCAACCACCCAGCCATTCCCTGCCGACCTCACAAACTGCCACGGACAATCCCCACTCCTCAAAGCGCAGTTCTCCGGAAGTCCCCTCTTTTCCTTCGGCACCCTGTTCTCCAGCACGGACGGACGACAGTTCTGGATCTTCGCCTCCGAACCACCCAATCAGCATTCCGAAGTCAATTCTCCGCTTGTCCGCGTCCCGGATTCATGGTAGCCTTCCACCAAACAGTCCGCCGCCGTAGCTCAGCTGGTAGAGCGACGCTTTCGTAAAGCGTAGGTCGCTGGTTCAAATCCAGTCGGCGGCTTTGAAAACGCCAGTGTTTTTCGCAACGTGCGTCCCCCCAAAAAGACGCTTTCCTGGCGGTTACACCCCGTTGGAGACTAAAAACAACGCCGGACTGGCTCTTCCTTGCCAACGTCTGCCACGACCACGCCGCTGCATCACTGCACGACTAGACCATGTCGTTTTCCGCCGAACGTCAAGGCAATTGGGGGCGAGGTCAAGGTGCATGGCACCTGTACGCCCCTCTGTGATTCCGGCCAGTAAGGCCAGTCCCATCAGCCCGGGGTGAAACCCCGGGTCACGAGTTACGCGGGTGTTTACTTTCTGTAAGGGCAGCTCTCAGCAAATCCCTGGCAATTCGTCGTTTGGGTTCCGGCAATTTGCGTGCGCGGCGTGGCACTGGTGTCGCGGCGGGCGGATAGTTGCGGTGCACGAGGAACGTCCCTGTGCCGTCCACGACCTCCACGCATCCACCGGTACCTGCATACGCATCCGCGCCCGCCTGCCGCCCACGAATATCGCGTAATCCCCTGAGAACTGCCCTTACAGGTTGACGAGCTCGCGGGGTGGCGTTGACCTGGCATTTCATGCCAGGCTGGTGGAACTGGCCTTACAGGCCGAAAACGCAGTGGGGCGAGCTGCAGGTGCCATGCTCCTAAGGGCTGTTCTTTGATCACCAATCCATTCGCCAATAGTACTGAATCCACTGCGTTATGCCCTAAAACTCTGTGTCCTCTGTGTTTAAGAAAAAGTACTCTTTTTAACCTTCATCATTCGCGATGACGTCCCGGAATGGCGGATGCCATCTGATGCTGCGCAATGAGCCGCCGGACGGCAGTCCGCGGGCAAAGCGGGAGCTGCAGGTGCCATGCACCTCAAGGCCGTTACGGTCCCTGTTTTCCCGCCACGGACCACCTCATTTCCCCGGTGTCTGCGACTGCGGGGACTGTCCCCGGCAACGGCACCGTCTTTGCGGTTTCTGGGGATTCTTCGGTTTGTGACGATTCTAACGCCCGGCCAACCGCCGCTGTTGCACGGCTGCCGCCGTGCCCGCGGGGACTGTCCCCGGTGCCGCACCAAATGATGCGGATGCCAATAAATTCTCTGGGATTTTCGCAAATGGTGCCATGCACCTCGAGGTCATTACAGGGCGACGAGCTCGCGGGGTGGCGTTGACGTGGCATTTCATGCCAGGCTGGTGGAACTGGCCTTACAGGCCGAAAACGCAGGGGGGGGCTCAGCGGGGCGAATGGAGGGCTGGATCATTCGCGGGTGGCGATCTGATTGTGGTCCCATCGGGCGTCAGGCGAGAAATCCGGTGACCCCCGGAACACGTCCCACAGCCGCGTTCGCGGCAGGGATGCGGCTCAGCAGGAGCTTCGCCCTCCGGAAACCGTCTCTTGCCAGTGATTCCAGCCGCATGGCGGCAGCCTGCGGGCAAAAGGCCATGCCAACGCCCCGGTAACGCCGTCGCCAGCGCGCGCACCTTTGGTGCAAAACACAGCCGGGGGCTTCCGCCCAGCCGCTCAGCCGCGTGGCTGCCGCCCAATGGCGTTGAAGTTCTCTGGAATCCTGTGAACAGACGGGTGAAGACCCGGGCGGGCGAGGCCGAGGTGCATGGCACCTTCAGGCCGGCCGCGTCCCACAACCGCGCTCGCGGCAGGGATGTCGCTCAGCAGGAGTTTCGCCTGGGATGGTGAAACGGCGCGAAGCCCGACAAATTGGGATGTTTTCAGTTCCGCCTTCCAGTTGACATCCCGCGGCTGGATCGCGGGCACAAAAGCTGTGTGACGTGCGGTCGATGTCAATCGGCCGGTCAGGCTTTGCTGCGTTCCTGATGCGGTTCTGGCCGTGTTGGCACGCACCGTTACCGGGGGATTGACATCTCCCGCACGCCTTGTCACGGCGCAGCGAATTCAAAGAACGAAATCACGTGTCTTTAACATCGCTTCACCATCCCAGACTTGCCCTCCCACGATCCACCTGCTTTGACTGCAATTCAGACAAAACCTCTGCCCGCAGGCTCCCAGCCCGCTTCTCCGCACGACGCAAAAGCGGAAACACCCTCCGTCAGAGCACATCGTCAATCACGATCGCCACGGCAACCAGTGTCGGCAACTGCAAGGATTCTGCGACCGGAGTGACTTCAAGCTCGATGAGGACAAGGTTGAATCGCTGCAGCAGAGGAGCGATCGGAAACCAGAATGTGCCGACACCGGGATCTGATGGGGCGTGCGCATGGTGTTCCGACGCAACGGAGTGCCCATTGAGGACTATTGCGGGAGTGGCGTGCAGTATTTCAATCTGCAGGTGTACACTTGTTTGTTCAGTAATTCCGGTTGGGGCGTGAAAGTGTCGCTGGACTATCCACGGTTGTTTTTCCGCTGGATTTGTCCGGGAGACTGGGGCGGGGAGTCGAAAGTAATCGGTGGAACTGGGGTGGCGCGGGGCGCTGGGAAGGAGCCATTGGCTATTGAGACGGATGAAATGGCGCGGCATTTTGGGAAATTCGGAGGGTGAAGGGGAGAACAACAGGGCTCATCGCGAGAAGTGGCACCTATATAATAGGTGAGTGCAATTTGAAAATCTCAGGTGGGGCATTCTGCAGCGGGTTGAATTGCGAGACCGCTTCCGCTTCTGTAATCTCCGCCCCTGCATCACTGGTTGGTCTCCCGATCAGTGACTGCCGCCCAGCCAATTTGTGACGGAAACAGTCGTTGCATGAGCGATCCCTCAGGAAAACCCACGCCCCCAACTCCTCCTACACCTTCCAGGCCGTCCGGGTCCTCGGGCGGTGAGCCGCGGCGGTTTAGTTTCAGTTCCATGACGCTGCTTCTGCTCGTGCTGGCGGCCGTCATTTCGGTGCTCACGTGGAGCAGTTCTCCGAAAAATCACGGCACCGAAGTCGCGTACTCATTTTTCCGTGAACAACTGTCTGCTGGCCTTGTGAAGAACGTTGTTTTCCACGAGAACGTGCTCACAGGCAACTGGAAATCACTCCCCGTTCCCCCCCCGGAACTCACCGGCAAGCTGATGCCTCAGTTTAACTGTGGCCTGCCTCCCGCATCCGCAAGGGATTCGGGGCTGATGGACGAACTCCTGAAGCAGAAAGTGCATATTGCCATCAACGAAGTTCCGCCAGTGGGCCTGGGAGATTTGTTCATCTGGGTTTTTCTTCCAGTAATTTTCCTGTTTTTCATGTGGTCGATGCTGCGGCGGTCCGCCGACCCTTTTGGTGCCGGCGGTATGATGGGCGGGTTCATCCGCAGCCCGGCCCGGCGGTTCGAGAAGAGCGAAAAGTCCGCGACTTTCGAAGATGTCGCGGGACTCAAGTCCGCCAAGCAGGACCTCCAGGAAGTCGTTGAATTTCTCAAGAATCCTCGCCGCTTCACCCGTCTGGGCGCCAAGATCCCCAAGGGAGTGCTCCTTGTCGGTCCTCCTGGAACCGGCAAGACGCTCCTTGCCAGGGCGACTGCGGGCGAAGCGGGTGTGCCGTTCTTCTCAATTAACGGGTCTGAGTTCATTCAGATGTTTGTGGGGGTGGGCGCCACCCGCGTGCGAGATCTCTTCAAAACCGCCCGCGAATCTGCTCCGTGCATCGTCTTTATCGACGAGATCGACGCCGTCGGTCGCGTCCGCGGCGCCGGTGTTGGCGGTGGGCACGACGAACGCGAGCAGACGCTTAACCAGATCCTCAGCGAAATGGACGGCTTCCAGCAGGGTGAAACTGTTATCGTGCTGGCTGCCACCAATCGCAGTGACGTGCTCGACCCGGCACTCCTGCGGCCCGGTCGCTTCGACCGACACGTCACAGTCGATCTCCCGGCCCGCGACGGTCGCCTCGGCATTCTCAAAGTGCACACTCGCCGTGTACCCCTCGAAGACAACGTCGATCTTGACGGACTTGCCCGAACCACCATGGGCTACAGCGGTGCTGAACTTGAAAAGCTGGTCAATGAAGCCGCCCTCAAAGCCGCTCGCGAAGACAAACGCAAGGTGGAAATGAGCGACTTCCGCTACGCCCAGGACATCGTCACCATGGGAGCTCCGCGGGACGAAAAAATGGATCGTCGCGAAAAGGAACTTACCGCCTGGCACGAAGCCGGTCATGCTATCCTCGCATGGGCTCAGGAAGGCGTGGACCCCGTCCATAAAGTCTCCATCGTGCCCCGCGGACGAACCCTCGGCGTGACTCAGCTCATGCCCGAAAGCGAAATACACAACCTCGGCGAACGACGGCTCAAAGCCCGCATCGTGATGACCATGGGCGGCCGCGCCGCCGAAAAAATGATCTTCAACGAATACTCCGCCGGAGCTCAGGGCGACATCGAACAGGCCACAAACATCGCCCGCCGCATGGTCGCTCGCTGGGGCATGTCCGATGTCATCGGCCCCGTGTCCTTCCGCCAATCTGAAGAACACCCCTTCCTCGGAAAAGAAATGCACACCTACCGGGAATTCAGCGAAGAAACCACTCGCCTGATCGATATGGAAGTTCAGCGGATCATTAAGGATGCCGAACACGCCGCCATCGAACTGCTCACCCGCTACCGTGACCGCATGACGGCCCTCGTGAATGCACTCCTTGAATCCGAAGATCTGGAACGCGAGTCCATAGAGAAGATACTCGGCGAACGCCCGTTTCCTCAGCCCGCAGAACACCAGAAGCCTCCAGAAGACGCTTAGCTGATTTGTCTGTTGTCTGTTCTTTGTTGTTTGTTGTCTGTTGCAGCAGGATGGCTGGATGGCCGAGAGTATCCTGTTCCGGCAGGCTTCTCGCTGGCCATTGTGACCTCCCACCTCCACTCCCTGCTGACACGGATGTACATGTGAGTCACTGGATTCAGAAGGAACTGCAGTTGCCGGAGTTCCCGAGGGGTTTTCATTTGATTACCGGGCATGTGCTCAGAGCGATCCCGGAGTTGTCTGGCTGCACCACGGGGCTGCTGCATGTGTTTATTCGCCACACATCGGCCTCGCTGACGCTCCAGGAGAATGCCGACCCGGATGTCTGTCGGGATCTCGCGATGGCCTTTGACCGACTGGCGCCCGAGAGTTGGCCGTGGGTGCACACGATTGAAGGTGCGGACGACATGCCGGCTCATGTCAAAGCGGCGCTGACTGGTTCCTCGCTGTCAATCCCGGTATCGCGGGGGCAGCTTTGTACGGGAACATGGCAGGGGATCTGTTTGTGTGAACACCGCAATCACGGCGGTCGTCGCCAGCTCGTGCTGACGCTGCACGGCGAATTCCGTGAGGAGCCCTGAAGTGGCCAAGCTGTACTTCTATTACAGCTCCATGAATGCTGGTAAATCAACAAGCCTGCTTCAGGCTGCCTGGAACTACCGCGAACGTGGCCTGCACCCGCTCCTGCTCACCCCGCAACTCAATACCCGTGACGGCGACGGGTGCATCGCCTCGCGGATCGGTCTGTCGGCGGCGGCGACGACATTTTCCCCCGCTGCCTCCCTGCTGACGCTCATTCAGCAGCAGCTCACGTCTCATCCCGTCTCCTGTGTGTTCGTGGACGAAGCGCAGTTTCTGACACGCCGCCAGGTCTATGACCTTGGCGAGGTCGCTGACGGGTTGAACGTGCCGGTTTTGTGCTATGGGCTGCGAACCGATTTTCAGGGCAATCTGTTTGAAGGCAGCCAGCATCTGCTGGCGTGGTCAGATGTGCTCTCAGAAATCAAGACCATCTGTCACTGCGGCCGCAAAGCCACGATGGTGCTGCGGATAGATGAGCAGGGGCGGCCGATCCGATCGGGCGAACAGATTCGGATTGGGGGCAATGAAAGTTACGTGTCTGTTTGTCGCCGCCATTTCAAGGAGGGACTGGCCGAACGCAGTGGCCCAAAACTCCCTTTCAGAGACCTCGACTGACTCACTCCAATCCCACCAGACAAGCGCTCGTCTGCGGCTTCCAACGCAGCGGTTTTCTGCTAATATCCTCAGCTGACTCTGGCGGCATCACCGCCCGCCCGGGCAGGCGTCTTTTTCCGCTCTCAGACAGGACCTCGAATGCACCTCACCTGTAACCGCGCCTTGTTTTCCGCAGCCTTTTCGCTGGCGGCTTCGGCTGTGCCCTCGCGGACTCCCCGGGACGTGCTCAAAAACGTCCTCCTGTCAGTCTCCGCGACCGCCGTGGAACTCGTCGGCACCGACCAGGAAATGGGCATCCGCTGCATCGTCAGCGGAATCAGCACCGTGTCCGCCGGCGAAGCCCTGCTCCCCACATCGCGACTCTCCAGCATCCTTCGCGAACTGCAGGATGAAACATTCACGCTGGAAATTGAAGAACGCAACATCCTTCTCCGCACCAACTCATCCAAATTCCGACTCTCCTCCGAAGATCCCGCCGAATTTCCACCTGTTCCCACCTTCACGGAATGGGACTTCTTCCGAATTCCTGCGGCCGTCTTTCGAACCATGATCCGCCGCACATCCTTTGCCACCGACACTGAAAGCACTCGCTACGCCCTCGGGGGACTCCTGCTGGAATTCGGTGCCGGCACTGTCACCCTTGCAGCCACCGACAGCCGTCGGCTCGCCGTAGCCACTGCCGCCTGCGAACCTCACGGCAATCCCAACATGCCAACTCGCACCACCGTCGTCCCCACCAAAGCCATGGCCCTGCTCGAACGTTCCATCGATCCCTCCGCCGAATTCGTCGAAATCGCCGTCCATGACAGCGACGTTGTCATGCGTTCCGGAAACTGCACCATCACCAGTCGACTCGTCGAAGGTCGCTTCCCACGGTATCGCGACGTGATTCCCGCCGCCGGCCAGTTCTCCATTCCGATTCCTGTCGGACCGTTCTTCTCAGCCGTTCGCCAATCACAAATCGTCACTGACGAAGAAAGTCGCGGTGTCGATTTCTGCTTCCACGATTCCCACCTGACACTCAGCAGCCAGGCTGGAAGCGTCGGAGAATCTCAGATCAGCATGCCGATTGAATTCCCTCACCCGGAACTGCGCATCACGTTCGACCCCAAATTCGTCTCCGAATTCCTCCGCGTCCTCTCACCCGAATCCACCGTCGAACTCCAGCTCACCGACACCGAGACGGCAGCCGTCTTTCGCGTCGAAGACTCATACACCTACGTCGTTATGCCGCTCACTCAGAACCGCTGAAGGCATCCGCCTTGCAAGGTCACTCCGACGATCTCCCACGACTTCCCGGCTCCATCGGGAATGCGGTCCAAAGACTGATCCGTTCCCGCGGATTGCTCGAACGGTCCGCCACAGATCTGCTCAATGACGCCTGGAAACAGGCTGTCGGACCTGAACTCGCGCGGCACAGCCGCGCCGTAAAAATCCGCGAAGGAATTCTTGAAGTCTCCGTCACCAACAGTGCGGCCCTCCAGGAAATCCACAGCTATCACCAGGAATCCATCCTCAAACAACTTCAGGCAAAGCTCCCGGATTCCGGCATTCGTGCCCTGCGTTGCCGACGTGCTCGCGCCTGACCCAGGAAAACCCCATCGTGTCCGAAGAATCAACCAATCCCACCTCCGGTTCCCCCGACACAACTCCCGCCGCCGCCCCCGCAGCGTCCACACCCACCACATCCCCGCCCGCCACGGTCCCCGAATCCCCCAGCAACTACGGCGCAGCGGAAATCCAGCATCTCAAGGGCGTCGAAGGCATTCGGACCCGCCCCGCCATGTATATCGGCGACACCAGTGCTCCCGGTCTGCATCACCTCGTCTACGAAGTCGTCGATAACAGCATCGACGAGGCTGTGAACGGGTTCGCCAGCGAAATCGAAGTGGTCATCAATCTCGACGAAAGCATCTCGATCGTCGATAACGGTCGCGGTATCCCCGTCGATGCTGTCAAGGGCGACGGTCGCTCAGCACTCGAAGTCGTCCTCACCGAAATTCACGCTGGCGGCAAATTCAACCGTGAGAGCGGCTATCGAGTGGGCACAGGTGGACTCCACGGCGTCGGTATCACCGCCGTCAACGCCCTCAGCTCATGGCTCACCGCAGAAATCCGCCGTCAGGGTTCCGTCTGGGTGATGGACTTCGAAAAAGGCCGCGCCGTCTCACAGCTCAGACAACTCGGCCGCACCGATTCCACAGGCACACGGCTCAGCTTTCTCCCAGACCCCACCATCTTCTCCGAAACCCGCTTCTCGCTCGACACTCTCAGCCGCCGCATGCGGGAATTGGCATTTCTCACTCCCGGCATCAAAATCACAATCCGCGACGAACGATCCGGACAAACTGAAGCCTTTCACTTTGAACAGGGACTTGTTGAATTCGTCCGGTACCTCAACCGCACCCAGACACCCCTCACCTCAGACGTCTTCAGAGTGCTCGATGAAGCCGACGGGGTCGTCGTCGAAGTGGCTATGCAGTACAACGACGGCTACACCGAAAATGTGCTCACCTTCGCCAACAACATCTTCAACCCCGATGGCGGTACACACCTGTCCGGCTTCCGCGCAGCGCTCACCCGCACCATGAACAACTACGCCAAAGCCGGCAACCTCTTCAAGGACACCCCCCCCCAGGGTGAAGACTTCCGCGAAGGACTCACTGCCGTCGTCTCTGTCCGTGTCGCCGATCCCAAATTCACCTCGCAAAACAAAGTCAAACTCACCAACGCAGAAGTCGAAGCGGCCGTGCAGTCAGTCGTCAACACCGCCTTCACACGCTACCTCGAAGAAAACCCCGGCATCGCCAAAAAACTGGTTGCCAAGGCCATCATGGCGGCCGAAGCCCGCGAAGCCGCCCGCAAATCACGCGACATGGTTCGCCGCAAAGGTGCACTCACCACCGGCGGACTCCCTGAAAAGCTCCGCGACTGCCGCAGCCGAGACCTCGAATCCACCGAACTCTACCTCGTCGAAGGAGACTCCGCCGGTGGTTCCGCAGACACCGGACGCGACTCCTCCATCCAGGCCATCCTCCCGCTCCGCGGCAAAATCCTCAACGTCGAAAAAGCACAGCTCGTCAAAGTCCTCGATAATGCCGAAATCACCAACCTCTTTCGCGCCGTTGGATTGTCTCCTGCAGGTGGCGATGAAGACATGGACATCAGCAAACGCCGCTATGGCAAAATCATCGTCATGACCGACGCTGACGTCGATGGCAGCCACATCCGCACACTCCTGCTCACATTCCTCTTCCGACACATGCGGGAACTTGTTCAGGGTGGCTACGTTTATATTGCTCAGCCGCCGCTCTTCCGCGTCGTGCAACGCAAGCAAACCCGCTACGTGCAAACGCAGCCCAGGATGATGGCAGAACTCATTTCGCTCGGCATGAACGGTTCGCGACTCGTCGTCAAGGCCGATAATACTCCGTTCGCCGGAGAACTCCTGCAAAAACTCGTCAGCCTCGTCGAACGCATGGAACAGCCCCTCGAACTGCTCGAACGTCGCGGCATCGACATCCGCTATCTGCTCAAATTTAACGCCAGCGAAAAATCGCGGCTCCCCCGCTACCGAGTCCTCTACAGCGATACCGAACGCTGGTTCATGGAACGTGATGAAGCCGAAGCCTTCCTCCGCAGCCTCCAGCCCCCCGCCCCGGCGACCACTACCGAAGCCACCGATGACACAGCACCCACAACTGCAGACCCTGCACCCGCACCCGCCGCCACCTCAGAACCCGCTCGTCCCACCAACGCCCAACTCATCGATCTCCACGAAATCCGTACCCTCAACGACGTCTTCGCACAGCTGCGGGACTACGGATTCTTCGTCGCCGATTTCACACCACCAGGACTTCGCAACGCCGAACCCGTCTACCCGTTCGTGATTGAACGCGACGACGACAGAGTTCCTCTCACCAGCCTTCGCGATCTCCTTGAAGAACTCCGAAAGCTCGGCAAAAAAGGACTCGTCGTCACCCGCTTCAAAGGTCTCGGCGAAATGAACTCGGAAGAACTCTGGGACACCAGCATGGACCCGGAAAAACGCACGCTCCTGCAGGTCCGCATGGAAGACGCCGCGGCCGCTGATGAAATCTTCCGCGTGCTGATGGGCGATGCCGTCGAACCTCGACGCGAATTCATCGAAAAACACGCGCTCGATGTCCGCGAACTGGATATCTGACTCATCCATCAAGGTGGCCCGGCAATCGCTCCAGGCTTCTCATTCAACCGTCGTCTGATCAATACCTGGTACGTCGAATGACCGTTCTCATTGTCGTCTCGGACGTTCGCGACTGGCCGTTCGAAACGCCCGGCGCCGAAGTCATCGATGCTCAGGCCTATCTGACGTCCCCCGACTTCTCCTCCGAAAACCGCTCCTGTCGCATCATCAATCTCTGCCGTTCATATCGCTACCAGTCCACAGGTTACTACGTTTCTCTGCTGGCCGAAGCCCGCGGCCACAAACCACTCCCCGGCGTGATCACTCTTCAGGATCTGCGCAACCGCACGTCCGTCCGCGTCCTGTCTGACGAACTCGACGAACTCATCCAGCAAAACCTCGGTCCACTGCAAAGCAGCGAATTCACGCTGAGCGTTTACTTCGGTCGCAATCTTGCCCGCCGCTACGACAAACTGGCGCTCCAGTTGTTCAACCTCTTCGCTGCACCAATGCTCAGGTTTGAATTCATTCGCGACAGCCAGGGACACTGGCAGATTCATCGCGTGCAGTCACCGTCCCCGCACACGCTGCCGGACAGTCACAAGCCCTTCGTTGCTGAATCCGCAGCACTCTATCTTGCTCGCCGAGCATCAGCCCCCAGAACCCGCAAACGCACTCGATTTGACCTCGCCATCCTCCACGATCCCGCCGAACACCACAACGCACCATCCAACGAAACGGCCCTGAAACGCTTCATTCGCGCTGCCCGCGAACAGGACGTCTACGCCGAACTCATCACAAAAGACGACTACAGCCGACTGCTCGAATTTGACGCCCTCTTCATTCGCGAAACCACCTTCGTCAATCACCATACCTATCGATTTGCCCGCAGAGCCGCGAAGGAAGGCATGGTGGTGATCGACGATCCTGTGTCAATCCTTCGCTGCACCAACAAAGTCTACCTCGCTGAAATGCTCGCCCGCCACCATATCGACATGCCCCGGTCGATCGTCGTTCACCGCGAAAATATCGACAGCATCGCCGAACAACTCTCTTTCCCCTTTGTGCTCAAACAGCCCGACAGTGCTTTCAGTCAGGGCGTCGTCAGGATTCATTCAGAGCAGGAACTGCATCAGAAAATCTCCACTTTCCTCGGCGATTCTGAACTGCTCATCGCCCAGGAATACCTGCCCACCACCTTCGACTGGCGGATCGGCATCATTGACCGCAAGCCGCTCTTTGCCTGTCGCTATTTCATGGCCCCTGGACACTGGCAAATCGTCCGCCAGGAACTTAGCGGCCGCGGACGCTATGGCAAAACCGAAACACTCCCTGTCGAGCTGGCTCCGCGCAAGGCCGTCAAGCTCGCACTCCGCGCGGCAAACCTCATCGGTGACGGTCTCTACGGCGTGGATGTCAAAGAGTCCAACGGACGCTTCGTGATCATCGAAGTCAACGACAATCCCAATATCGATGCCGACAGCGAAGATTCCATTTTGAAGGAAGACCTCTACTCACGTATCATGGAAGTCTTCGTCCGTCGGATGGAACAAAAGCGAGCACGCCTGGATGACTGACACGTTTTCACCCCGACCACGACTGGGACTGTTCGAAGCCTGGGGCGTCGAACTGGAATACATGCTTGTCAGCGATCAGACTCTGGATGTGCGTCCGATCTGTGACCAGCTGCTCTCAGCCGAAGCCGGCCACGTCACTGCCGATGTCCACCGTGGTGCAATCGACTGGTCGAACGAACTCGTGCTGCACGTCGTGGAACTCAAAACCGCAGCCCCCACACCACACCTGCAGGGACTCGCAGCCGCCTTCACGGCTGAAGTTCGCCACATCAATCGCCTCCTGCAACCGCTCAACGCCCGGCTGATGCCTTCCGCCATGCACCCGTGGATGGACCCTGTTCGCGAAATGCGACTCTGGCCACACGACTGCAGTGTCGTCTACGAAGCTTTCAACCGCATCTTCGACTGTCGCGGACATGGCTGGGCCAACCTGCAAAGCGTGCATCTCAACCTGCCGTTTCGCGACGATCAGGAATTCGCTCGTCTGCACGCCGCCGTACGACTGGTGCTCCCGCTGCTCCCGGCCATCGCTGCCGCATCACCCCTCTGCGACGGAAAGCTCTCTCCACACCTCGACCACCGGCTGCATGTTTACCGCAGCAATTCCCGTCGCTTTCCCTCGATTACCGGTCGCGTCATCCCGGAACAGGCGTGGAGCGAATCGGAATATCAGGAACGAATTCTGCAGCCGATGTATGACGATATCGCCCCACACGATCCCGATGAAGTGCTCCACGATGAATACCTCAACGCCCGTGGTGCCATTGCCCGCTTCGGCCGTGGTTCAATTGAGATTCGCGTGATCGACATCCAGGAATGTCCAGCCGCTGATCTGGCTGTACTTCAGGCGGCCGCTGCCCTGATTCGCGCACTTGTCGAAGAACACTGGTGTTCACTGGCAGTCCAGCAGTCCGTGCCTGTGGAACCGCTGGCGGAACTGTTCAACGTAGCGGTAACCAACGCAGAAGAGACAAATCTGAGTCACCCCGTGTTGCTGCAAGTCTACGGCTTTCCATCAGAACCAATCACGCTCCGCCGACTCTGGAACCAGATCGATAATCGCCTGCAACCCGACATGGAACCAGAAGTCCGTGCGGCCTTCAACCATATTCTTGAGCATGGTCCCCTCGCCCGGCGCATCCGCAGGCGACTGCCGGACCCGCTCACCCCCGAGGCCCTTCGCAACGTCGCAGCAGAACTCTGCGACTGCCTTGACCGTGGCAGGCAGCTGGAATAACTCAGGAGTCTTCGGACAGGCGCGAAGTTCCGTTACAGATGCCGGGGCTGTGCCGGCTTGTTATTCGTGCCACCTGTCAACGTGCTCCTGTTGTTGCTGGCCTTTACGGCACCGCCAGCCTCGCGGCACCACAGGACCTTTGACACTGCCAGCACTCTGATTGCCACTACTCTGTTTGCCGGTCTGCTGCTGCTGGCCTGCCTTCAAACCATTTAGCTCCGGCTTGTTGGATCATCAACCGGAATTGTTCCTGCAGTGATCGCGCTTTGTCGGCATGGGGGGCTGAGTTCCACGGGGTCTGTGCCGCCAGTTCAAGCGAGTTCTGGGCAAGTTGCGAGGCTTCGTCAGGGGGCAGCAGCTGTGCGAGTGCGAGGCGAACTTCCAGCAGCAGTGCGGTGTATTCGAGATTCGGCCGACTTTCTTCAAGCAGCATCTGACAGAACTGCTCAGCCTGCTGCACGGGCTCCAGTGCGAGGTCAATGCGGTTATCTGAGGAGTACGCAGCGCGGGCGTTCAGGAGCATTCCAGTCGCTATGAAGAGGCGTTCAAGCCGATAGGGGTCAGAGGGAGGTTTCGTGAGTGCCTGATGGCGGATCAGGCTGGCCATGGTGCAAAAGGCGTCACCGGATTTGGTGGGTTGATTGGCTTTTGCAAAAACACCTGCCTGCAGATTGCAGATCCGGATTTCCATTTCCAGACGGGCAGTTGTTTCGATGGACTCGGCTGGCAGTTTCGCGACGAGTTGTTTCAGTGTTTCGATGTGTAAATCAAATTCACTGCTGATTCCGGCCTGCATCGCGATGATCAGCGAATCGATAGCCGTGCGAATCTGCTCAACCGAGAGCTTTCTTCCTGCCCGCAGTCGCTGATCAAGCGTGCTGAGGTATTGCAGTGCCAACTCTGCACCGACTTTCAGGCTTTCCTGACGAATGAAATCGATTGATCCCGGTTCGAGTGCTCGTGAATCACTCAGCATCGAGTTGAATATGAAGTGCGACTGCACGACCCGATCAAATCCAGCTCTGACAGCTTCCTGCTCCTGTTCCTGCAGCTGTTGTTTTTCCACAAGAAGTGTGGCTTTGGTGAATGTTTCGCGGCGAAGTTGTTTTTCGACCGCCGCATACCAGAGTGAACCGAGTGTGATTGCGACGAGCAGCGTTGTGCAGGCTGCCGCGGCGATTGATTCAGATGGGTGGCGACGGCACCAGTTGAGCAGCCTTGGGAGAGGGCCAATTGGACGCGCCGTAATCGGACGATTTTCGAGAAATGCAACAAGTTCGTTGCGGATTTCAGTGGCAGACTGATAGCGTTTTCGAGGGTCCTTCTGAAGACATTTCTGACAGATTGTTTCCAGATCTCGCGGGATTGTCGGCACGATAAAGCGTGGGCTGAGCGGATCTTCGCGGAGGATGATCGCGAGGATCAGCGAAGGATCACTGGGTATGAACGGAGGGCGACCTGTCATCAGTTCGTACAGAACAGTGCCGAGACCATAGATATCTGTCAGCACATCAGAAATGCCACGGCTGCGATCCGGCGCGACTTGCTCCGGGGCCATGTACGAGGGTGTGCCGACTGGATGTCCGGAGGTTGTCGTCTGCGTCTGATCTGCCAGCCTCGCAAGTCCAAAATCGGCGATTTTGGGGCACCAGCAGCTCAGATCGGGACGACTGTTTTCGGCGGTGCTCGGCTGGTTCGGAAGGGGTTTCAGGAGCACATTGGAGGGCTTCAGGTCTCGATGGACAACACCCTGGGAATGGGCGTGTTCGAGAGCCTCGCAAAGTTGTTCAACATGGCGTGCAGCCGCGACCGGAGTTGCGGGCTGACCGTGAAGCCACGTGGCAAGCGTGGGACCGGAAACAAACTCCATGATCAGCGCCGATCGTTCAGCTGTGTATTCAACCTCATGAAGACTAACGATGTGAGGGTGCGAAAGTCGGGCGAGTGCGGAGGCCTCCCGTATCAATCTCTGGGATTCATGGAGCGATGGGCTTAAAGTGTGAAGCAGCTTGACGGCCACAGTGCGGTCAAGAATGTGGTCGAGTGCCTCCCAGACCTCACCCGACCCGCCCCTGCCGATTTTGCGAATGAGTGCATAGCGGAAGCCGGCACTCGGACGGGAGGCTGTTGTCCCGGTATCCGGCCGTGTGAAGTCGAGGCTGGCGGTTTCAAGCGAGGCGGCGATTGAATTCCTGAGTACCTGCAGCCAGTCGGGATCTGTGGACACAGGCGTCTGTTCAGCGAGAAGTGCGAGGCAACCGCTGCAGTTGTCCAGATGTGCCTCAAAGGCCAGTGCCTGGTTGTCAGGCATCTGACCTGAGAGGTAATCCGGCACACCGGGTGCGAAACTGCAGGGGGCAAGTTTGCTCATGCGGATGCTCAGTGTTCCGGGAGTCGATGATTCTGGCGCCTGCGAATTTCCGCTGAGAGAAGTTTTTGTACGCGAGCTTTTGCCGCGTGCACGGCATCGATCTGCAGATGGAGCTGCTGAGCGGCCGCCGACCCCGTCAGTCCTTTGATGGCCAGCAGCTGAAACGCGTCCCATGATTGCTTGCGCACTCTTCGCTGAACCGACAGCATGCAGGACCTCAGGAGTTCGATCTGCTGGAGCCGATCAAATTCTTCTTCAAGGTCTGTGATTTGGTCTTCGGTGCGGAGACAGCGTTCGGCAAGTTCAGGTCGGGCGAGATTCTCTTTGTCATTCTGCGCCTCACAAAGACAGCGCCAGGCGATCGCCCGAAGCCACGCTCGAAAGCTGCCACGGCCAGAGTGCTTGAAGCTGTGAATCTTGGAGATTACCACCAGCAGTGCTTCATGCGTCAGATCGTCAGCATCAGCCGCCTCGAGTCGCTTCCACCGCGCCCACTGACTAAGTATCGCAGCAGCCTTCCTGGCGAAATCCGACCACGCCCGATCGTCACCCGACCGGACACGGTTAAGCATTCCCACAGAGGTGTCGAAGTGATGGATTTTCAAGGGCAATTCCGGAATCAGCAGGCGTGTCCAGAGCTGTTTTCGCCCGGGAGGGGCGAGAATGCGTGAAGGCTGGACTTTTCGTCGGGGAATTCAACCACAGAATCCCAAATCCACTGCCAAAACGGCGGGAATGCCTGCCACAGGAGAAACGCGGGGTTCTCGAGCAAGTCACTGTCCCCGCGTGGGTGCTCAGCGCTTGCCCGCCAGCGAAACTTAGGCTGTTGAACCCACAAGAACCGCAGCAAGCACCAGAAACATCAGGCCGCAAAGCAGATCCAGCGATCGGGAAAGACCGGGGAACGACTTCAGCAGCCGCCCGCAATACCCAGAACACAACCCGATCGCTGCAAAAATCACCATCGCCTGCAGGGTGAAGACAACACCCAAAAGAGCCAGTTGAAGCTCAGGGCGGAGACTGCCGGGACGCACGAAGGACGGCAGAAACGAGAGAAAAAAAATCGCAACCTTCGGGTTCGTCGCATTGGCCAGAAGCCCCCGGAAAAAATCTCGAAACAGCAACGCTGGTCCCGGCGCTGCTGGAGTCGTGTTCGAGGGAGACTGCAGAGGCTGCTTTTCGGTCGTCTTGTCTGTGGCGGGTGATCGAAGCAGGTTTGACCGCAGTACCGTCACACCAAGCCAGGCAAGGTAACCGCCACAAATCAGCTTCATGAAGGAGTAGGCAGTCGGTGAGGTCCTGATGACTGCTGAGGCGCCGAGTACCGCGGCAGTCGTGTGCAGCAGGCACCCAAACGCACAGCCAACTCCGAAGCTGACTGCAGCAGCCCAGCCCCGGGACAGTCCGACGCTGATCGTCGCCAGCACATCGGGACCCGGCGAAATGGTCAGCAGGACGGACGCAGCGAGGAATGTGAAAAGTTGGCCGGCGTCCAGCATGTCATGAAGCCTGACAGCGGACTAACGCCGTGCGTTGATGGTCGCCAGCGACGACTGTACGAGCCGCCTTGCTTCGGCCGCACGCAGGATCGCGTTCCGGAATGCCGCCGCATCCGCAACACCCGGCAGTAGAAGCAATGTCTGTCCATTGGTTGCTTTCAGACGCAGATCAGCGGCGCGGTAGAAATCCTGGCCAGGCTGGACTTCGAGTTCAACGTCGCTGATCGCTGAGAGATCGGCCGAACTCGTTTTTTGAATCCCAAGACCACTGCGGATCTGTACCGAACGATTGGTGAGTACATAGCGGGCACCGAGCAGGCGGAGGAAGAAACACAGCGCTCCGAACGGTGCCAAAGGCAGTCCAAAAGCCAGATAAGACAGTTTGATTCCAAACAGCCGAACTGGAATGGAATCCATGAGCACACCGATCAGGCGTCCCAGGGACCCTGCGCCGACGGAGGGAAATTCCGTCATGATTCTGGCTTCTATTCCGGGGCTTACCCCAGCAATCGCCTGCACTGACATGACTGCAATCCGTTCTGACGGATAAAGACGTGAGATTGACACAGCACTGCTGCCGCGAACTGCCCGGATTTTATCGACTGCTGCTCAAGGTGGCAACCACGAGGCGAATGCATCCGGTTTTTGCCACAGATGCGTTCGGAAAACCCTCGGATCGGGTTTTTCCTGATGCTGTGCTTCGGCCGGCTTCGCCGATTCCGGGGACAACGCTCACGGCAGAAGCTCACACACAGCACTCGGAATCGCTGGCGGATGCCACCATGACGGTGTGCTGCCGATCCCCGATTTCGCACGGCCAAAACGCGGGTACAACTCTGACTTCTCGTGAACTCCTCAAACCCTCTGCAGGAAACCTGTCATGATCATGCCTGTCCGCCAGCACCCGGATGCCCCCACGGGCGCCTTCCCAGTTTCTGGTGAATCTTCACTCGCCGAACGTGTGCGAATCCGACTGCTGCTGGAACCCGACCTGCCAGCCCACGGCATTCGCTGTCATGTTTTCCACGGCACCGCTGTGCTCTGCGGGATCGTCAGCAGTTACCGGACCCGACAACGAGCCCAGGATGCGCTCAGGCTGATTCCCGGGCTCAGTCTGATTCTGAATGAACTCGTCGTCTGGCCCGCTGAGACTTTTGACAAACCCAGCCCCGAATACCGGGCGGTCTCGGGTTGAGCAGTTGCGCAAATGACAGACGTGAAGACAAGGAACTATGGGAGTGCTGCGGATGCCATTCAGAGTGTTGATTGCGGAAGAACACGAGGAATGTCGACAGTTATTCAGGCGGTTTCTGCTCCGTTGCGGTTATGAAGTTTCCACTGCGGCCGATGCTGCCAGCTGCATGGCAGCACTGCAGTCAGGCCCCAAACCCAACGTGCTGATACTCAGCTGGGAACTGCCGTGGGGCGAGCATTCGTGCGGGCCGGAGCCTGCACAGCCGGCGGCCGATGGTGTGTGCGAGTGGCTTGAATCGGCGCGCGTCGATGACATTGCCGTGGTGGTGCTCACCGCCCGCATGCACCCCGATTCCGCTGATCAGGAACAGTCTCTGCCCCGGATCACCTGGGTCCAGCGCCCCTTCCGCCTGACAGAACTGCTGCACGCAATTCAGTCGGCTGAGAGTATCTCGCGGCAAAGCTGGAGATGTCTTGAAAACCTGTGGCGCAAAACGACGCGACCGTGCAACGGCATCCTCTTTGACAGTGCCGCAAATACTCGGGATCTGTCTGATGCCAGCCCCTGCGGTGCCGGGTCGTAATGCTTCGCCTGCAGCGAATTTCACAAATTCAGAATCCTGTCCGCCTCCCGCTCGATGCTCTTCAGGAACAGCCGCAGGCGATTATGCAGTGTCCTCGCAAACTCGTCAGCCTGCAGAACAGCCTGCATCCGATCCAGCAGCTCCTGGTCGGAAACCTCGGCCGCTTCGAATACCTTCCCCGCGTGACGCAGCTCAGAAAGCCTCGGCAGGAGCGACTGGCGGAGATGTTCACTGAGTTCGCGGATAAGATGTTCCGCGCGGTGGAAACGGTCCACTATCGGCAGATTTTCCGGGTTCTCTTCCATCAGCGTGATCCCTTTCCCGCGGTGAAGTAACAGAACGACTCAGGCACCGGAGAACCAGCGATGAATCCGCGGCAACCTGTTCAGGAGCAGAAGCGGAGCTATGGGAGTGCCCTCGATTATCTGTCGTGATGCCAAGGATGTCAACCTGCGATTTACCACCCGGGAAGACTGCGCATTTCAGGATGTTTGCGGGGCGTTTATTGATTTCAGCAGAATTTTGGGCGAGGTGCCCGCTGGATGCAAAAATCAGCGTTCGCACTGGATGGACTTTCGCTCCGCAGCCGCGAAAATGACCGGAGCGACTGCTTTCCCTTTTCAGGAGCCGATCGATGAGGATTCGCAGCGGCGTCCACCTCCCGCACAGAAACTCATGTCAATCACTGTCGGCGACGATTGCCAGCTTCATTCTGCTGCTCAGCTACGGCACCGAATCACTCTGCGCCCAACAGCAGTCCGATCCCACCGCAACCCTCACCATCCGGTCCCTGATCCTTGAACAACTCCTGCATGACTCCCGCAGCGAACAACGGCCTGTGGCCAAAACGCTGCTCAGTTCCGCGGTTACCGGCTGCCAGACAACGCTCACCAAATCCACCCTGCAGATCCTCCCAAACACTCAGCCGCTGCAGTTCGAAGTTCACACTCAGGGAAGCGTCAGCAGCCGTACGACTGGCGTGAATCCCCAGGCCGTCGTGGAAAGCCTCGGCAGCCACCGCTTCGAGGTTATTAAGCCGTTCTGGTTTGACGGTCGCCGCTTCATGACACGAAAAAGCCATGGCACAATCGAAGCCTTTCAGAGTCCGCAGCGCGTCATCAGTGCGGCAGGCACACGCATGCCGCTGCTCGCGCCGCTCACAGACCAAATCGCCTGGAATCGCGTTCGACAAATGCAGCCAGGCATCAATCAGGCCGTCGCTGCTGACCTGCAGGGAGATGTGTTTCCAAAAGTTGATCGCCGCGTTGAACAGGAGTTTCTGCGGATCGAGGAACGCTGGAAGCAATCGCTGCAGTTCCTCGGAAAAGTGTTCCCGCACGATTCACTCAAGTGGTCCGCAATGGCACTCGAAGACACTGTCGTGCTGACAACGAAATCAGCGTCCGATACGGGAAATCCGAGCGGAAAAATCGCGCGACGCTCTGATCCCGCAACACCTGATGTGCCCCAATCCAGCGCACTCACTTCTCCAGCGTCCGCTCCACGAAACTCCGAAGATATCGTCATCACAGTCTCAGAATCAGCACTCTCCAAACTTGCGTCCTCCGCACTTCCCGCCGGCGCGCGAATCACAGATACCAGCCTGCAGAACATCACCAAACTCCTCCCTGATATTCTTGCCGGGAAACCCGAGGCGCAGGCGAAACTTGCTGCTGTAATCGATAATTCTGTTCCTGCTACCTTTTTCACGCTCGAACTGCCCGACAGCGAACCACTGATATGCACCTGTCGGGATGGCGATCTGCAGCTCAATTTTCGCTTCCGCATCCAGCCACTCATCGGCAACGACAGTGGCTGGATGACCGCTGCACTTGCCATCCGCGGTAAACGTCTCGACGAAAAACACTGGACCCTCGCCGTCCGTGATATCACAGTCAATTCCTCTGCCGAACTACAATCGCCCGATTCCAGCACCGCGAACTCAGTCTCTGCTGGTACCGTGTGGCCCTCACTCGTTCGTACAAGACTTGCAGCTCTGCTGGAATCCGCCGCAGAGCCCTCGCTGCCAGTCAGTTTTGCTCTGCCGGTGACGACTGACGAGCCCCCGTCGCTGCACCTGCACCAGGCGGATGCTCGCCATGGACAACTGAGAATCAGTTTCAGGATCGCGAAGACACAAAAGCAAACGGAACCACAGGCAGCTCCCCTGAATTAGTCTACCGCTGGTCGCGTTTTCTTCCGGGAAACGTTCACCCAGCGTTTTATCCTCGGCACCACACTGCGTTTTGGTGACTCGATCGGGCAACGGGGCCTGACAATAGCGGGATTGAAACATCCCAATTCTCTCGGCTTCCAGCCGATTCACCATCCCAGTGCGAGGCTTGGGCGTGCGAGTGAGTGAGCAGAAAGTGGAGAGGAGACCGCAGGAGCATGAAGAAAGTCGAGAGTCTCCTCGCTTCTTTCTCCATTCTCCTGCTCTATTTTTTGACGGCAGGTGCCGGCAAAAAATAGATGTTAATCCCCCGGTAACAGTACGTTCCAACGCGGCCAGAACCGCACCGGTAACGCACCAAAGCCTGACCGGCCAATTAACATCGACCGCACGCCACACTGCGTTTGATCAGCCGCATGGCGGCAGCCTGCGGGCAAAGTCCCCTGCCACCGTCCCCCAAACAACACACAGGTGCATGGCACCTTTAGCGAAAATCCCAGAGAATTTACTGGCATCCGCATCATTTGGTACAACACCGGGGACAGTCCCCGCGGGCACGGTGGAGGGCGTGCAACAGCGGCGGTTGGCCGGACGGTAGAATCGTCACCATCCTAAGAGTCCTCCGAATCCGCAACAGGCGGGCGGTTGCCGGGGACAGTCCCAGCAGCAGCGGCCGGAGGGGGTGGATGCATAGCGTGGGGCACCGTCGATGCGCGTTTGCCGCGATTCCGATTCCGCCGCAGACTCTGGTCTCGATGCCCTCACTTCGCAGTTTACACACGCTGCGGGCTGCCGGGCTGCGGCTGAGAACCGTGCTTTCAGAGCGAACTGCAGTCAGCTGCTAAGCTGGGGCTGGCGCGCTGGTCGGCTCATTTTTCGCAGTAGCTGAGTGCGATCAGGCAATACGCGGTCACAAGATTCGGGTCACCTTCATACCAGCGATCGGCATCGTTAATCCAGCTGCCGTTTGGTTTCTGCAGTGATTTGAGCTTTTCAGTGACTTCCTTTCGCCAGTCGTGAGATTGTCCGGCAGCATCCTGGAAATTGTCGCCGCCGACTACGGACATGGTTTTTGCGAACGTCTGGTAGTAATAGTAGAGCCCCTGTTGACCCATGCCAGGGTTTTCGCTGAGTGTGTAATGGCTTCGAATCCATTTGACCGCAGCGACGACACGCGGATCGTCCGCTTTGACGCCGGCGTAGATCATGCTTTTCAGACCGGCGTAGGTCATGCTGCCATATGAAGAATGCCCACCGTTGGCCGCGAGCGGCGCTTTGGATTCACCACCTTTGGCTGGCGTGTAAATGAAACCGCCATCGTTGATTTTACCGGACCAGGGAAGGGTGTTGTGAGGGGATTCGAGGTTTTGGGCGCGGCTGACAAAGATGAGCGCCTTCTGCAGAGCCGGGTCATCCGGGGCAGCACCTGCACTTCGCAGTGCCTCGATGAGGAATTGAGTGTTTGACATGTCAGGACGCTGTTTACTGTCGTAACCGGCACCACCAAATGTGTCGTCGCTGGTTTCGATGCCTTCGCCCGCATCCCACTGAAGTCCGCGAAGAAAATCTTCTGCGCGTTTGATTGCTGAGTTGTAACGTCCGTCGGAGTTGGCCTGAGCGAGAGCGAGCAGCGCGATACAGGTCTCGTAATTCTGATGTCGGCTGGCGGCCGCGTGAATCCCGCCACTGGGTTGCTGGGAGGACGCCAGAAACTTGAGTCCGTTCGCGACCACTGGGTCATCGACCGATCGACCACTGTGAAGCAGTGCCGACACAACCAGCCCGGAAATTCCAACCGCATCCGGTTTGGTCCATGAACCATTGGCGTCCTGGGTGGTGGTCAGAAACTGCAGTGCCTTCTGCCGCATCGCAGCGACGTCATCGCCGCGAAGCATGGAGGTTGCGGAAGAACTTATGAAACAAACGATCGACAGCAGGACAAGCCTGACGCAACGGAGCGATGGGGCGGAAATCATTGAGGGTTCCTGTGCGAACGGCGTTGTTGGAGCGAGACGGACGGGCGGTGAACGTCGAAACCGACGCATCCCGACACGAATTCTCCGGCGGCAGGTTCGGAAAGTCAAAATCGAGCGGCAGGATTTCCGCGGATTTTCCGGTCTGAACGAGGCCGGGATGTTGAGAGTTTGACTGCGGCAGGGGAGAATGCCGCGTCAGGGGAGCCCCGGCCTGCCGCGCCGGACATCCACGAATTTTCGGCTGCATCAAGGGAGTTTTCTGTGAGATTACCGGCTGTTTTCCTGCTGCTGTCCCATCTGCTGTGCAGCGTGTCCCAGGTTGCTGCTCAGGATGCCGTCACCACAGCAGCGTTCCAGTATCCACTGGCCGTCGCTGCTCGCCCGGACGGCGTTGTGTTTGTCGCTGACCGCAACCTGCCGGGCATCTGGAAAATCGAAAACGGTCAGGCATCAATCTACTTTCAGGGCTCAAAAAAGTTTCGCACTCCGCTGAATGCCGTGCGCTGCCTTGCTTTCGATCCCCAGGGAAAACTGCTCGCCGGTGACTCCGCCACCCGCGAAGTCTACCGCTTCGACGACGCCGCTCAGCCACAACCGCTCACAAAAGGCTGGATCGGTATTCCAATGGCGATCGTCACGGCGGCCGATGGCACGATCTACACGGCCGATCTGGAACTGCACCGCATCTGGAAGATGCCTCCGGAGGGCAGTGAAAAGCCAATCGAATACGCGGTCATCAACTCCCCCCGCGGACTCGCACTCGACCCCGACGGCTCACTCTACATCCTTTCCACCTCCAGCAAGGATGGACAGATCCAGAAAGTGTCGCCGGACGGCAAACTCCAGACGGTGCTCAGCGGCCACCCGTTCAATCTGCCTCACAACATCGTTCGCACGGCGGACGGAACATTCTTCGTAACCGACAACTACCAGCACTGCATCTGGAAGGTGGCCCCCGGCGCAGCACCCGAACAATTCGTCAGCGGTGCACCGCTGGATCGCCCGGTTGGTCTGTGTCTGGCCGGCGATCGACTGCTCGTTGCCGACCCCCACATTCGCACAATTTTTTCACTCGGCATGGACAAGTCCCTCAGCGTGCTCATCGCTGGCCCTCCTCCGGCGCCCGCTGCAGGTCAACCCGCGGCCGGAAATTCCCAGACGCCCGCCAAATGACCAGGACGCCACCTCCACTTCCCCCGCCTCCTCCACCGCCGCAGCCAGCGTCGCGCAAATCCAAACGGCGACGACGGCTGCCACTGGAAACTGAAATCTCCTGGTTCCTGCTCGTATGCGCCCTCGACGTTGTCTTCACCCATATTGCCCTGCATCTGACTTCCATCGGCGCGACACAGCTGAATTTCGTTGAAAGTAATCCACTGGCTCGCTGGGTGATTCAAAACTGGGGACTGCGTGGCATGGTAGTCTTCAAGGCCTCCAGCTCGCTGCTGGTCGTCGCAATCGCACTCGCTATTCGCCCCGTCAGACCACTGGTCTCACGATTACTGCTGCTCGGCGGCACTCTTGTTGTCGGTGTTGTCGTCGTTTACTCTGTCAGACTTCTGATCCTGCACCGCTAGCCCTCATCCCGAAAAGACTTCGCATGCGCTCCACTTTGACTGCTCTGGTAATCCTGTGTGCCGTCACCGGCAGCCACTCCCGCCTGCTTGCACAATACGACAAAACACCTCCAATCACTGTCCCTGCTGCCGTAGCCGCTTCCGCCGCAGAGATGAAGCCCTACACTGAACCACTGGAACACACCAGCTTCAAAATCGAGATGGTCCCCATTCCCGGCGGTACCTTTCGAATGGGCAGTCCAGACGCTGAGCCCCAGCGGCGCGACGATGAAGGTCCGCAGCACGATATTCAGATTTCACCATTCTGGATGAGCCGTCACGAGATTACCTGGAACCAGTACGAAGTCTGGGGAGACCGCGTCGATTCACTGCGCCGCGCGGCCTTCGGTGATCCCCCGTCACCACGCGACAGCATTGCTGATTCCGTCACGCGGCCAACGCCGCCATACACCGACATGAGCTTCGGTATGGGCCGCGAAAACAACCCGGCCATCTGCATGACCCAGCACGCCGCTCGCATGTACTGCACCTGGCTCACCACAAAAACCGGCCGCTACTATCGACTCCCCACGGAAGCCGAGTGGGAATACGCCTGCCGCGCCGGGACCACCACCGCATACTCCTTCGGCGATGATCCCGAACTGCTCGGTGAATACGCGTGGTTCGAAGCCAACAGCGACGGTCGCTATCAGCCCGTCGGCCGAAAAAAACCAAATCCCTGGGGACTCTTCGACATGCACGGCAACGTCGCCGAATGGGTGCTCGACCAGTACGTGCCCGGCTCATACGCTGAACGAAAACCTCTCGCCACAGACCCGCTCCTGATTCCCCTGATGGAGTATTCTCGAGCTGTACGCGGAGGTGGTTGGGACGATCCCGCCGAAATGCTCCGCTCTGCCGTCCGCGAAGGATCCAGCCTCGAATGGAAACAACAGGATCCCCAGATCCCCCAAAGCATTTGGTACTTCACCGATGCACTCGGCGTGGGCTTCCGCGTCGTGCGGCCACTCACAGAACCCGATCCGGCAGAGAAAGCTGCCAAATGGGACAAAAGTGAACCACCGCAGAAAGATCCCGAGGAAGGCCCCGCGATTGAATAGGTGAGCGGTCGCTGACGCGGTCGCGAACGCGTTAGCGCTGCCGGGTGAATTGTCGCCGCGGATGCAGACCCGTTTTCCCACAGACTGCCGCCCGGCGGATCATCGGCGCTTGAAAACCCCAAACTGCGATTCGCTGTTCTTCAGGCAACTGTCAGGTACAGCAACAGGCTGGTTTGCAACGAAACAAGAGTTCCGGTAACCGGAGCCAGCAGACGGCTCTCCCTCAGCATCATCGCAAGCAGCACAAACATGACAACGATTGTCCCGGCAACCTTCAGCTGCACAAACAAATTCACGTCACCACTGCCCAGTCGAATCAACCAGACACCAAGCGGGTTCTCTTCCAGAAACGGCATTTCCTCACGGTATCTGACAGTCAGCCAGATGTCATAGATCGACACACCAGCGATCAGCACCCAGCCCAGAGGAAACCAAAGTCGCCAGCGCCGAAAATCCTCAAGCACTCCACTCATGGCTCGTATTCCTGTCCGAGACAAAACGGAAAGCGATTCAGGGATAGTGGGAGCCCCGTCGCCGATCATCCGGTCCGCAAATGCCGCGCCAGAGGCAGGCATTGAGTCGCTCGGAAAGATAAATTTTGACAATGCAGCAGCAAAGCAGCCGCTTGCTGACTGGAACTCAGGCACACCTGCTCATTCCAGCCGCACCAGACTCCGGCAGTTTCCGCGGGACAGGAACAGTGCGGCCAGGGATTATCCGACAACCTCAGCGACCGCTCGTCGTAATGCCTTCCAACGGGCGTGACTGCCAGTTTTTCGCCCAGGGCGCGATTCACTGTTACATCGACGTCCGCCGCGCGGGACGGACGCAGCAAAAGACGGCAGCAAGGACGCAGAGGACCGGGAACCAGTCACCCCAGCGGCTGTACAGAGACGAGCGGGGATCGAGAGGCACCTGTCCGAGAATGATGCCGGCAAAATTGCGTCGCCATTTGCCCGTCGCGGGATCGCGGAGCGATTCAACTTCCGTCAGTTCCGGGTTGACGCCTTCGAAAGGTTCCTGCATGACGAGAATTTTCGCCGGTTCGCGAATGCGTCCATCACCATCGATGAATGCCGAAATCCCGCCATTAACAGATCGCACCATCGGGATGCGATTTTCAACACAGCGAAAAGACGCGGTAATCAGATGCTGGTCCAGTTCGCTGCTGCCGCGAAACCAGCCGTCGTTGGTGAGATTGACAAGCAGATCACCGGCATTGCCGGAGGCATCCCGCCGGTTCGCCATGCGACGCACCAGTCGGGGCACTGTGTCTTCGAAACAGATCAGCGGTACAAATCGCCACGGACCATAGTTGAAGAGCGCTGGTTCAACGCCCGCGTCAATCCCGAACCCGGCTCCGAATGGCGTCAGATTGGCAAGCCACGGGAAGACATCCCTGAGCGGAATGTACTCGCCGAAGATGACTCGGTGAATCTTGTCGTAGCGCCCGACATAGCCCAGATCCGGGCGAATGAAGGCAGCAGAATTATACAGTCGGAGTTGTTTCTTTTCGGCAACGGCAGCCTCCAGTCCGATCATCAGTGCGGCCCCGGTGCCTTTGGAATGCCCGGCCAGGCTCTGCTGCACTTCACCATTGCGGAACTGATCGACGAGTGCTGAGGATTCACTGCCGTATTCCCGAACGACATCGAGAGGCAGAAGGGAAAGAATGTCTGCGTCGGACAGGTCGGTCGCCGCAGACCGTTCGGGCCAGGGAAACATGGTTTCCGGCCAAACAATAAGGTCCGGCTGCAGGGGGATGGATTGCTGCATCAGGGAGTTGTGAACGCGATAGCGAGTGAGCACCAGTTCGCCATCGTGCTTGAGCTCCGGTGGGAAGTGCCCCTGAATGAGTGCAACAACCGGGCCTGGAGCAAAGCTGTCCGGAGGCTGCTGGCGGACAGAACCGTAAATCCAGCAGCCGGCGAAAACGCACGCGAATGTCAGCCATGCCCGTGAATCCGGAAGCGTCGGGGACGGCGAAAGCTGGATTCCGCCAGAAAGCAGCATCCGTTCCGGCACGCAGCTGGCTGCAAGCCCGGCGAACCATGCCAGCAAAAAGCTCAGCCCCCACGTGCCAGTGACATCCGCGATCTGGATCAGCGATGTCCATGCGTACTGTGAGTGTCCGAGGTAGTACCATGAGAATCCGGTGAACAGCCACGAGCGAAGATATTCGAGTGCTGTCCAGGCAACTGGTGCGGCGACCCAGAGCGGGACACCGCGCTGGCCGGAGTGTCGCACGAGCCAGACGAAAGCAGGGAAATAGCAGCCGAGGTAGGCCGCCAGGGCGACCAGCGCGAGATACATGGCGGGATGCCCGAGCCGCATCCACTGGAGTGTGGCGAGTGCTCCGAGGAAGCCGGCGAGCCACAGCCAGAGTCCACAGTGTCGGGGCAAAGCCGCGGCGCGGGCGACCTGCAGCAGGGGAACGAGAGCGACCCAGCCGAGGGGAGCCCATTCGAGGGGAGTGAAGCAGGCCCAGAGCAGCAGAGCAGTGCAGGCGGCCGGAATCAGCGCGATGCGGATACGGCCGGAAGGCGCCGGACTTCCACGACGGCCGTCCTGGATGATCCGCAGTACCTCAGGGCGCAGCACTTTGGGGGCGGAGGGGTCACCGGAGAGCGTCATGCGATGCATCCATGCGGTCTGTGGACTCCGTAAAAACAACACAGGAGCCCCGCGGCTTTTGCCCGGGGCTCCTGTGAGTGAACCGTCTTATTTCGCGGCCTTCTTCAGGGCTTTGACCTTGTCGGTCGCTTCCCATGTGAACGTCGGGCCGGTGCGTCCGAAGTGACCGCCTTCGGCTGTTTTCAGGAAGATTGGGCGGCGGAGTTTGAGATGTTCGATGATGCCTTTGGGGGTGAGTGGGAAGTGGTCGCGAACGAGTTGTTCGATGCGGGCTTCGTCAATCTTCGCACTGCCGAAGGTATCCACGCGAACGCTGACGGGATCTGCAACACCGATCGCGTAGGCCAGCTGGACTTCGCATTTGTCAGCGAGGAGGGCGGCCACGATGTTTTTGGCAACGTACCGCGCCATGTAGGCCGCAGAACGATCGACTTTGGTAGCGTCTTTACCGGAGAAGGCACCGCCACCGTGGCGTCCCCAGCCGCCGTAGGTGTCCACGATGATCTTGCGACCTGTCAGACCCGTGTCTCCGTGCGGCCCTCCGACGACAAAGCGGCCGGTGGGGTTGATATGGTATTTCGTTTTGCTGTCGAGCAGTTCTGCGGGGATGACTTTGGAGATGACTTCTTTCTTCACGAAGGCGGCGATTTCCTTCTGAGTCACCTTTTCGGCGTGCTGGGTGGAGATGACAACGGCATCAATGCGAACCGGGCGGTCACCTTCATATTCGACCGTGACCTGGCTTTTGCTGTCGGGTCGCAGCCAGTTAACGAGTCCCTCGCGACGCACATCGGTGAGTCGGTTGATGAGTCGGTGAGCGAACGCGATGGGGACAGGCATCAGTTCTTCGGTCTGGTTGCAGGCGTAGCCGAACATGAGTCCCTGGTCGCCGGCCCCGTCCTTATCGACGCCCTGAGCGATGTCGGGGCTTTGGCTGTGCAGTGCGAGAAAAACGCGGCAGCTGTCGGCGTTGAAACCGATGTCGTCGGAGGTGTAGCCGATATCCCGAATCACGCGACGGGCGACGTTGACGTAGTCAACTTTGGCCTTGGACGTGATTTCACCAGCGAGCACCACAAGGTCGGTGGTGCAGAGGGTTTCGCAGGCGACGCGCGACATGGAGTCCTGTTCGAGCAGTGCATCAAGGATGCCGTCTGAAACCTGATCGGACACCTTGTCCGGATGCCCCATACTGACTGATTCGCTGGTGAAAAAAAACCGTGACATAGTTGCTGCTGCTTCCTTGGCAGGCACAGAGCCTGAACTGCCGGGAGGACCTGAAAAAACGTCTGTACACACTGTACAGACAGCGGGAATTCTGTTTGAGGCGACTATGATCCGGCAGGAGAGCAGGAAGGCAGGATCAGCGACACCACTGGTGCTGATTTTAGAGGCTCTCCCGTTTGGCCACAACACAACGCACCCGGCATTCCCCGTGGAAATTCTGAAGAGCCCATCATCGACCGCCCCTGCCGCACCCACTGGTGGTGACCGGCCAGCGCCGACAATCGCCGCCGTCCGCCGTGCGATGGCTCGCGTCTCCGCATGGTTCAAAGCTCGCGAATGGGGCGTTTTTCCGTTTCAAAAACAGGCGTGGCAGGCGTGGCTGGACGGGCAGAGCGGACTCATTCATGCCACCACGGGAACGGGCAAGACGCTGGCCGCCTGGATCGGACCTGTCATCCAGGCACTGGCCGAGTCTGAGCGGGATGCCGGGGCGACTGGCCCCGGTCCCCTGCGAATGCTCTGGATCACGCCACTCCGCGCTCTTTCCCTGGACACGCTGCACTCACTTCAGGAACCACTCGCAGAACTTGGCGTGGAGTGGACTGTGGAATGCCGTACGGGAGACACATCGGCCGCCGATCGCCGCCGACAGCAACTGCGACTGCCAACTGTGCTCATCACCACCCCCGAAAGCCTCTCTCTGCTGCTCACACGCAGTGATGCCGAATACCAGTTTCGGGAATTGAGGGGCGTCGTCTGTGATGAGTGGCACGAGCTGCTTGCAAGCAAGCGCGGCGTACAGACCGAACTGGCGCTCGCACGACTGCGGCGATGGCGCCCCGGACTCCGCTCCTGGGGGCTCTCTGCCACACTCGGTAACCTCGAAGAAGCACTCGCTGTCCTGCTCGGAAAGACGTCCTCCCCCGGACTCATCATCGAAGGCCGCTCGAAAAAAAGAATCCTCGTCGACTCACTGATCCCGACTCGCATGGAACGATTCCCCTGGGCCGGGCATCTGGGCCTGAATCAGCTGTCGGAGGTCATCACCAGCGTGGAATCGGCTCGCTCCACCCTGATCTTCACCAACACTCGCTCACAGACGGAAGCCTGGTACCACGCGCTGCTGCAGGCTCGGCCGGACTGGGCCGGGCTCATTGCCCTGCACCACGGATCGCTGGAACCGGAAACTCGGAAATGGGTGGAAGACGGTCTTCGCGAGGGTCGTTTGAAATGCGTCGTCTGCACCAGCAGTCTCGATCTGGGAGTGGACTTCAGTCCCGTGGACCGCGTGCTGCAGGTGGGCTCGCCACGCGGGGTCGCTCGACTGCTCCAGCGAGCCGGTCGCAGCGGACACAGTCCAGGCAGCATCAGTCGGGCCACCTGTGTGCCCACACATGCGCTGGAACTGGTGGAAGCTGTCGCAGCACGCGATGCGATTGCCGCCAGACATCTGGAAGGCCGACCGCCGTTCCGTTCCCCGCTGGATGTACTCTGCCAGCACCTCGTTACAATCGCCGTCGGTGGTGGATTTGAACCCACGCAACTCCTCGAAGAAATTCGCACCACCGCAGCCTACGCAGATCTGACGGAAGCCCAGTTCGAATGGGCGCTCGAATTCGTCACGCGCGGTGGAAAGTCGCTGGCCGCCTACCCCGATTATCATCGACTGCGTCAGGAATCCGGCCGGTATCTGCCAGGGAGCGACCGCATCGCCCGCCAGCATCGCATGTCGGTGGGCACCATCACAGGCGATGCATCGCTCGTCGTACAAATGCTCAACGGAGCAAAGCTCGGAACCATCGAAGAGAATTTCCTGGCTAAAATTCAGCCGGGCGAGACATTCCTGTTTGCCGGTCGGGCAGTGGAACTTGTGCAGATCCGCGAAATGAAGGCATGGGTCCGCAAAGCTCCACATGCGCGGGATGCAAAAATTCCCCGCTGGAACGGTGGGCGCATGCCGCTCTCAACCGAACTGGCCGCCGCTGTCCGTGTGCGTCTCGAACAGGCCTGCGATGGAGTCTTCGAGGGACCTGAAATGCGAGCCGTCCGGCCGCTGCTGGAACTGCAGGCAGCGTGGTCCGCCATCCCACGACGTGGCCAGCTGCTGCTCGAACGCATCCGCTCCCGCGAAGGACATCACCTGCTGCTCTACCCCTTCGCCGGTCGCCTCGTCCATGAAGGACTCGCCGCGCTGCTCGCCTGGCGACTTTCAAAGAAAACGCCCGTCACCTTCACCATGTCCGTCAATGACTACGGGTTTGAACTGCTGTCGAATCGGGAAATCACGGAGCCGGAAGCACTGGATCCCGCCCTGTATCAGCTCGAATCCCTCACCGAAGAACTCCAGCAGTGTCTGAATGCGGCCGAGCTGGGGCGGAGGCAGTTTCGCGAAATCGCCCGAATTGCCGGACTCGTCTTTCATGGGTATCCCGGCCAGCAGAGGTCGGCGCGACAACTTCAGGCAAGCAGCGGGTTGCTGTTCGATGTGTTTGCCAACTACGAACCCGATAACCTCCTCCTGCTCCAGGCTCGCGAAGAAGTTCTCGAACGACAGCTGGAACATTCACGCCTGGCCGCCACACTTCGCGAGATGCGTTCCAGCCAGTGGCTGGTCACCCGCCCGCAAAGACTCACCCCACTCGCTTTCCCGCTGATCGTCGCGCGACTGCGGGAACGTCTCAGCAGCGAACAGCTGGCGGATCGCGTGGCGAGAATGACGGTGCAGCTGGAAAAAGCCGCCGGAGACTGAAGACAGCCGTCAAGCTCTGTCGGAAACCCCTGCGATGGCTGTCAGTCGCTCGGTTCAACGGCCACCAGGCGAAACAGATGGCTCGGCGTCATCTCAGGCCGACCGCATACGTCGGTTCTTCAGGAGTGGGCTGAGTACTGCTCCGCAAACTCAAGCGAAATTCCGTCGATCATCTGCCGCAGCCCTTCGACAGTGGCCTCGCGGAGAAAGCGGAAACCAGTTCGATTCAGGGATTCGCGGTTCCGGATCGTTCCCTTGGTGGCGACTTCAAGGATACAGGCGTCGGAAAAGGGGCGGATCAGGATCTCCAGACGACTGTACTCGTTCCGCGCTGTGCCTCGTCCCAGGCGGATATCATCGCGACTGATGCGAGCCCCCCAGCCCTTCTCGTTGATCACGGTCTGAAAGTCGAAGCCCGGAAAGTGATCGCAGAGCTTTCGCAGGCAGCTTTCGATGTGCTCGGACAACTCGTTTCGCAGCTGCGAGTGGCGATTGCGGAGCTGTTCTTCCGAGGCGGCGTCGGCCTGTGCAGCCGCTCCGCTGGCAGTCCGCACCTGCTGGCCCCGCTGAATTGCCTTCTGCAGTTGATCGTCGAAATCCGACATATCTGATCCTTCTCACCTGTTGGCCGTCCGCCGTCCCCGCACTCCTTCCCCAGTGTACGAGAATTGTGGTCCGCGGGAAATACTGCCGCGGCACAGGTGAAAAAAATCCTTATCGTTCGAGCGTCAATATTCAACCCCCGCAACACTCCCGACAGCGAACTGAACGTGGTTGATCAGGGAACTTGACAGTCGATTGCGGCGGTTGTTTCGATTCTTCCACATGTGTCGATTTATCGCAGCGTTTGTTCATTTCACGCCACCTGTCCAAAACCGATAGCAGGGTGTAATCCACAGTTTTCACGGGGATGCGAAGAAAATGTCCGCAGCGGCGCGGTTTGTGCTCTCCTGCCCACCTGTGGCGAACTACGAATTCCCATCAACTGGATCGTGCGTCTCATAGGTTCCGCCTGTACTTCATCGACACCCGCCTCGGCGGCCCAGCCCTCCGTTCGATTCACCCTTCCATGATCAGAAATCGTCACACCTCAATCCGACTGGTTCTGCTGCTGCTGCCCTGCCTGTCCGCCGCTGCAACCCACGTGTCTGCCGACGTGATTCATGTCACCAGCGGCATCAGCATCGCCCCAGGCAATACGGGCGACCTCAACTGGGACGTCGACAACAACGGAGTTGTTGACTTTCAATTCCTCTACGATTCCAACTTCGCATTTGGCAGTCGTGATCTGAACTACTCCGAGACCGTACCAGTGGCTGCCGAAGGTGAGATCATTACGGTTGCAGGAAAAGTTTTCAGCCTGCCGGCTCGATTTGAAGTCGGCAACACATTACCCACCAACTTCGCCTGGACTCCTTCCGTGGGCGGCCTGACAACGGGTGCGGACCTGTTTCAAAACCTTGAAGGATTTGCGGAAGGCCAGCCAGGTTTCGTCGGCATCCGCTTTAAAAGCGGCAGCAGCACTCTCTACGGCTGGGGTAAACTGTCCGTAACTGAAGGACCGCTCGATCAAAATAATGACCCCACTGTCCCAGGTCTTGCGATCTCCGAATGGGCGTGGGAAACGTCGGGCAATCCCATTCTGATTCCCGTTCCCGAACCCTCGGCCACGATTCTGCTGACACTCGGCACACTCGGAACCACCGCACTCAGGCACCGCAGGCGACGCAGGCAGCGACTGCTCATTGACAGGCCATCGCCAAATGGCAGTCACTTTTGCCATCCGAGGGCTGCGATAGTCGTCTTTCGCTCCGCGAAAGAACGGCAGTGAATGTCCTTTCGCAGAGCGAAAGGCGACAAAGTGACTGCCATTGGGCCATTACCGTCCAGCAGTCTCCCCCGAAGACCTTGAATTCCCAACGCCAGCATTTCCCGAAGCGGATCATGTCTGTTTTGGATTTCCCGGCAGCCTGACTCTAGACTCATCGGCAACGCGGCGGGACTGTCGCCGCAGCAGAAACGTCTTCAGAAAGGTGAATCCTTCTTATGGTGTCGCCCATTAAAGTTGCCGTGACCGGGGCTGCCGGTCAAATCGGTTATGCAACGCTCTTTCGGATCGCATCGGGTGAGGTTTTCGGCCCCGATCAGCCGGTCATTCTGCATCTGGTCGAAGTCCCCCCGGTACTCAAGGCGCTCGATGGCGTCCACATGGAACTGGATGACTGCGCGTTCCCAACCCTCGCGGGTGTCGTGAAGGCAGACAGCGATCACCTTGAAGACGGATTCCGGGACTGCCACTGGGTGCTCTGCGTCGGCAGCATTCCTCGAAAAGCGGGCATGGAACGTGGCGACCTGATTCGCACCAACGGACCGATTTTCACAAACACTGGGAAAGCAATCGCCGCGACAGCCCATCCCGACGTTCGCGTCGTCGTCGTCGGCAATCCCTGCAATACCAACTGCCTGATCACCATGAAAAATGCTCCGGGCGTCCCGACGGATCGCTTTTTCGCCATGACCATGCTCGACCAGAACCGCGCCAGTTCACAGCTGGCCCAAAAGGCAGGGGTTCCTGTCGCTGCCGTCTCCAGTGTTGGCATCTGGGGAAATCACTCAGCCACCCAATACCCGGACTTCTTCCACGCCCGCATCAACGGACGCCCCGCGACCGAAGTGATCACCGACCACCCGTGGCTCCATGGTGACTTCATCAGCACCGTTCAAAAACGTGGCGCCGCTGTGATCGCGGCTCGCGGAGCTTCCAGCGCCGCTTCCGCTGCAAATGCTCTTCTTGATACCGTCAAAGGCATCGTCCGCCCAACTGCTCCCGGAAACTGCTTCAGCGCAGCAGTCTGCAGCGATGGCAGCTATGGCATCGAACCCGGACTCATCGTCGGCTATCCGCTCGTCAGCGATGGCAGCAAAGTCAGCATCGTGCAGGGACAAACTCACAACGAGTTTGCTCAGCAGAAAATCAACACCACCATCGCAGAACTGCAGGAAGAACGCGACTGTGTGAAGGATCTGCTCGGTTAGGAATCGCTTTCCGAAAGGAATCACTTTCGGAAGATCGGCAAACAGAAAGGGCGGAATCCAGCAATGGATTCCGCCCTTTCTCTTTCAACTTTTCTGGGTTGACCTGCGATCGCTTAAAGCTTGTCAGCCATCGCCTTTGCCTTTGCCTTGATCTGGTTGGGATCAGCCAGGCCCTCAAGAGCAGTCAGTTCATTCAGCAGTTCGTCCGCTTTCGCCGAGTCGGTCGCCTTCAGGGCTTCCAGAGATTCACGGATGGAAGATGCCGCACTGCCAAGTTCGCCAGAGGCAGCCACGTCGATGAGCTGGGCCCTGGCGGCCGGCGGGGCGACAGGTGTCACCGTTTCCGCCGGAGTCTGGCCGGGGCCACAGCCGGCAATGAGAAACGTACCTGCGAGCAGAATACTGGAAAATGCACGATTCAACATTAGTAATCTCCGACTACTTCGCTGCCATTAATGGATCCGACATTCTGCCAGGTGTTGAGGTCCACGTTCTCTGAAACGAACCGGACACCTCCGTCCGCAAGGCAAATCTGCACACCGCCAGTGTGGCGGCTGCGGGCCGGGAACACACCCTGAGAATCCATCCATCCGCAACCAGTGCAAGTCTGGCAGGATGGGAATCGCCAGTTTGGAACAGCGACCGTGTTGAACAGCGTCTGTGCAGGCATGCCAATCGCCCACTCGCGACCGCCATGGCTGTGATGGTTGCCGATCCCGCCGAGGCAGGCATTGCCGTAGGTGTCGAGTTCAACCTGCGTGGGCTTCTGAGCATTTCCGGCGAACGCGATTCCGCGAACAACGTCACCAGGACGGTAAGCCGCGCCATTGTTGTCGCCAATCAGCTGCTCGCCGAACGCAACCGTGTTCGACGTGCCATCGTAAATGTCTCGCATACGAATCGTCACGTCGAAGTTGAACACACCGTTACGGAACGCCCGAGTCACGTACTGGCCGAGGTTGGTGCCCATGCTTCCCGGATAGCTGTTGTTGCCGGTGTTAGCTGTTGTAAACGGAGCATCGGAGGGGCAGAGGAAAGCCTGGATCCGCGTGCGGCGTGGGGCAGTGTTCTGCGGAGCGTCGAAGTAGGTGTTGAAGTCGATCGCATTGTAGAGATTCGTCTGCTCGATGTAGGGCAGCAGCATCGAATGGGCGCTGAACCCGCGCCAGCCCGTCAGAGCGTTGTTTGCAGGAATGGCTGACTGCGTGCGGATATGCGCCGGAGGAAAGCAGTTGAAGGTGTCGTGGTAGTTGTGGAGGGCAATGCCGAGTTGCTTGAGATTGTTCTTGCACTGCGTTCTGCGAGCCGCCTCGCGAGCCTGCTGAACGGCAGGAAGTAACAGGGCCACAAGAATTGCGATGATGGCGATCACCACCAGCAGCTCGATCAGAGTAAAACCGCGTTTTCGCCCGAGTCTGGACATAGATGCTCCGTTGATGAAAAGAACGTGAAGATGAAAGTTTCCCAAATATGCAGGCTTTGGGATGTGTAACACATCTGCAGCAAATCTGGGTTGCCGCAATTTCAAGAAAATCGAGAATACCCCAAATAATAACCAATTTCTCAGTCATGGTCAGATTATTGCCACAGTGGCTGCGGATGCAAATTGGTGTTTTCGGGTTCCAGCTGTGGAAATCATGCATGTCGGTAATTCCTCCAAGCGACCAAAACCCCGCCCCCGCTGCCAGCGCACCCAAACGGCCATCCGGGGAAATTCCCTCCCCCTTGCTGCGACGGCCCGCTCGCCTGCTGCTGGTCCTGCTGCTCCTCCTTGCAGCACTCTGGAAACTGGGCCCCGTTGCCGCGCTGCTCAACGCAAATGCAGCCACCGCAATTTCACGGCACGACCATGAAACAGCCGGCGACTGGCTGGACACCGTAACGGCCCTCCGCTGCGGCAACGCCGAAACCGCCTTTCTCCGAGCACGGCTGGCTCGCAAGGAACTGCGGCTGACCGAGGTCCCCCAGCTGCTGAAACTGGCTATGCAGCTGGGAACCGCTCCGGAACGGGCTCGCCGGGAATATCTGCTGCTTGAGGCCCAGTCCGGACGGCTGCAGGAGGTCCTCCAGGAACTCAATGAAATGCTCATCCAGGATTCCCCGGACGGCGCTGAAATCTGCGAAGCCTACGTCAACGGTGCCGTCATGACAGGCGCGATTGATCTGGCATTGACGATCATCCCCGTTTGGAAGCAGTCATGGCCGTCTGATCCGCAACCGTTCTATGTGCTGGCCCGGATTCTGGAACATCAGCAGGACACTGCAGGAGCCCTCGCGGAACTGAACGCTGCGGTGGAACGAAATCCGCGGCACTGGCCTTCACTCTACTCCCGCAGCCAGCTTCTGGCCGGACTGGGTCGCCAGGACGAGGCACTCCGGGACGCCGTGGCTGCTGCTGCCATGCACGCGAATGCCGCACCGCTGCTGCTGCAGGCCCGCTGCCTGCTGAATCTTGGCCGAGCGGCCGAAGCCCGGGAACTGCTGCAGAGGATCCTGAAGGTTTCACCGGAAGCGCTGAAACACAGCTTCAACCTCGTTTGCGAACCGGAACGCGGGTTGCCGGTGCAGGCTGAACTGGGGTTTGCGGAAGCGGCACTCGGCAATGCCGGAACGGCGGTTGAGTGGTTCGATCAGGTGCTCAGTTTCGACCCGAATCAACTGAATGTGCGTTACCAGCGTGCTCTGGCCATGCGCGAACTGGGCAGAGCGGTTGAGGCCGACGCGGAACTGGCAGAGGTACAGCAGATCCGCGAGAAGCTCCGGGAAATCGATGGTCTGGCAGACTTCATCCGCAACAATCCCGACCAGCCAAATGTCGCCCAGCGCTGTCGGATCGGCGAACTGTTTCTGCTCTACGAAGACGCTCGCCGCGGAGAATACTGGCTGCGCGATACCCTGAATCACGACCCCAACTACGCTCCCGCCCACAAATTGCTGGCTGACTACTACGATCGCCTTGCTGTCCGGCAGCCTGACTACCGCATTCCGGCCGACCGCCACAGAAAAGCAATCGCCGAAATCGAAGGCAAGGCCGCGGAGACTCAGGATGAACTGGTGCCGTAATGATACTGTGTGCAGCCAATTGCCGCACGCAGCCCCCGATTACAACACTGCGCTGACCCTGGAACTCTGGTTTGTATTCGACATTGGATTCCTGTTTGCAACCCGCCGCCTGGTGCCGGATGGCATTGCCTTTCTGGCACCGCCTTTTGCCAGTGATTCCAGCCGCATTGCGGCAGCCTGCGGGCAAAAGGCCATGCCAACGCCCCGGTACCGCCCTCGCCAGCGCGCGCACCTTCGGTGCAAAACACAGCCGGGGGCTTCCGCCCAACCGCTCAGCCGCGTGGCTGCCGCACCATGGCGTTGAAGTTCTCTGGAATCCTGTGAACAGACGGGTGAAGACCCCGGAGGGCGAGGCCAAGGTGCATGGCACCTTCACGCCGGCCGAAAACGCAGGGGGGGCTCAGCGGGGCGAATCGCCAGCGCTGCAGATGCCATGCACCTCAAGGCGGTTACGGGCCCTGTTTTCCCGCCACGGCCCACATCATTTCCCCGGTGCCTGCGACTGCGGGGACTGTCCCCGGTGCCGCACCAAATGATGTGCATACCAATAAAATCTCTGGGATTTTCGCGACAGGTGCCATGCACTGCAGGGCCGCACATTGAGGTCGTGCGTACCGTTACCGGGGGATTGACATCCCCCGCACGCCTTGTCACGGTGGAGCGGATCCAAAGAACGAAATCAGGTGTCCTTAACACCGTTTCGTCATCCCAGCCTCGCCCCCCCGGGTCTTCACCCGTCTGTTCACAGGATTCCAGAGAACTTCACGGCCATTGGCCTGGTGCCGGTTGGCGCCACAGCCACCGGGCATTGAAATACCCAACTCCCAAAGAGGCTCGTCTGGTCGGTTCGTACCTGGTGACGGCTGCCGAGCGACTGCTACTCTTTGTCCGTCGCTTCTGAGGCTTCGGTGGGGAAGTCGGTTTCGGTGGCGACCGGGATGAGCTTATCGAGGATGCCGTTGACAAAGCCGCTGGAGTTTTCGGTGCCGAATTCGCGGGCCATTTCGACGCATTCGTTGATCACGACGGCCGGAGGTGTTGTGGTGTGCCGCATTTCGTAGAGTCCCATGCGGAGCACATTGCGGTCTGTTGGTGCCATCCTTTCGATCCGCCAGTTGGAGGCAGTGCGGCGGATGAAGTCATCCAGACTGCGGCGTTTGTCCTGCACACCGTTGAAGAGTTCCCAGGCGAACGTTCGAGTTTGCAGGTCAGGAAATTCCGATTGCAGCTGTCGCTGGATTCGGGCCGGATCGGCGTCGGGGTTCTGGTCAATAAGGTAGAGCATTTGCAGAACAAACCTGCGAGCTTCTGAACGACCTGCCATGAATGCACTTTGAAGCGGTTGCCGTGGGGATGGGATTCTGCCCCAGATTATGGCAGGCGGTTCGCCCCAGTGCGACCTGGACTTCGCAGTTTTGATATTTTGCCACGTCAGAGACGAGTTGGGTGTTGCGGCAGGAAGTGAAAATCACACCAACTCGAAGCGGCTCCTGTTTCCGCAAAATCGGTTGTGAGCTGCAGCAATGTTGGTACCCTCGGAACAAGTGCGTTAAACTCCAGCAGTCGCGGCAAGCCGTCCCGACCGCGATCCGCAACGCGCGATACTCATCATTCCATCTTCGCCATCCTCGGGTGCCCCTCCCATGAAACCCGCGTTTCACTGTTCCGAATGCGGCTTTCGTTTCCGCACCGACGAAAAATACCTCGGCCGCACTGTTCGCTGTCCCAACCCGCCCTGCGGAAAGCCAGTACGGCTGACTCTGCCAGCCGCGTCAGGACCTGATTCGCCGGACTCAGCCCCCGCCCTCCATGCGACCGCCGCCCCCACCGCCGCCCCCACCGCTGCCACCATTCCCGCCAGTCGGCGACGCGAACGCACCCTGCAAACGGGAACGCGTCTGCAGGCGGCCGCTGCAGGCTCGTCTGCTGGTCCCGGATCCGATGGCCCGAAAAAATACCTGATGATTGCCGGGCTGGCCACCCTCGCCGTTCTTTCCGCCGGTCTTGCTGTCTGGTCCTTTTCCAGCAGCTCCGATTCCACCAGCTTCGCCGCAGACTCCCCGGCCGCCTCCGGCAGCCCGGCCACTGACACCCCGAAAATTGGCGAACCCGTACTCACGGCCGCCCAGATTGCCGCCGCCGCTGCCGCCGAAAAAGACCGCAAACGCCAGGCCGCCATCGACCAGACGCTCCGTCCATGGCTCGAAAAACACTGCTTTGCCTGCCATGGCAACGAAGTCCAGGAAGCCGGCATTGAAGTCAATGACCTGAAACATCCATCCGACTTCTTCCGCGACCACACTCGCTGGGAAAAGGTCTATCGCATGGTCAACGCCGGTGCCATGCCACCTGCCGGGCACGACCCGATGCCCGACAAACAGTCTCTGGAACAAATCGCAAAACTGCTCTACGACGAGCTCTACAATTTCGACTGTGAACTCGTCCAGCACCCAGGTCGCTCCACCCTGCACCGACTCAACCGCGCCGAATACAACAACACCATTCGTGACCTGTTCGGCATCAGCCTGACCCCCGCCGACAAATTTCCGCAGGATGACGTGGGCGAGGGATTCGACAACATCGGCGACGTCCTCAGTGTCCCCCCCCTGCTCATGGAAAAATACCTTGACGCAGCCGAAGAAGTCGCAGCAGCAGTCATCGACACCGGCGACTACTCAAAGGGACTTGTTCGCACGTTTACCGCTGCCGACCTGAAGGCATCCGGCAGCAACGATGCCCCCGCAGTCGATGGCGACGGTTTCGCTGTGCTCACCACCAACGGCACGCTTTCAGTCCGCCTGAAAACTCCGGCAGCCGGACGCTACGAAATCCGTGTCGAGGCCCGCGCGACTCAGGCTGGCGACGAACCCGCTCGTATGGCCGTCATGGTCGATCGAAAAACACTCGCCGAAGTCGAAGTTCCAGGACATCTCAAACCCAGATCCACTGCCGATTCCATCGAACTCCCCGCCGGCGAGGTCGAGATTGCCGCCGCATTCCTCAACGATTTCTACAACCCCGAAGGCCCCGAACGTCGCCGTGACCGCAATCTGTTCGTGAAGAAGATCGAAGTGGCCGGTCCGGAAGGCGGCGGTGACTTCTGGCACGAAACACATCGTCGCTTCGTCACCACTCGCCCCTCCGATACGGTCACCCCCGTTCAGGCCGCCACTCAGGTTCTCAAACCCATCCTCCGTCGCGCTTTTCGTCGCCCGGTCTCCGATGACGAAGTCGGCCGTTACGCAACACTCGTCGAACGTTCCATGTCCGAACACAACGCCACGTGGGACTACGGACTTTACCTCGCCATCCAGGCAATCCTTGTCACCCCTGACTTCCTCTTTCGCGTCGAAGCCGATCCTCCGGAAGGTCAGACCACTCGCGAACTGAATCAATTCGAAGTCGCCTCCAGACTGTCCTATTTCCTCTGGAGCAGTATGCCCGACGAAGACCTGCTGCAGCTGGCCGAAAACAACCGGCTCCTCGATCCGCAGATCCTCAGCGCACAAATCGAACGAATGCTCAATGACCCTAAAGCCGCAGCGCTCGGCCGCAACTTCGCCGCTCAGTGGCTCAACCTTCGAAACCTTGCCGACGTTCGCCCGAACCCTGAGGTATTCCCGGACTTCGATGAACCGCTCCGGGCTGCCATGGCCCGCGAATCTGAAGAGCTCTTCAACGCGATTGTCGCCGAAAACCGCCCCATCGACGAATTCCTCTCCGCCGACTTCACCTTCGTGAACGAACGACTCGCAAAACACTACGGCATCAGCGGCGTGAGCGGGAACGAGTTTGTTCGAGTGTCGCTGGCCGGAACGCATCGCAGCGGAGTCCTCACTCACGCCGCCGTCCTCACACTCACCTCCAACCCCGGTCGCACCAGTCCTGTGAAACGCGGCAAATGGATCCTCGAAAACATCCTCGGACAGGCTCCCCCTCCTGCACCCCCCGGTGTCCCGGCGCTCGAAGAGGCCGCGAAGGACGTGAGCGGCCTCAGTCTCCGCAAACGCCTCGAAATCCATCGCGAGGACCCCGGCTGCGCAACCTGTCACCAAACCATGGATCCACTCGGCATGGGCCTCGAAAATTTCGATGCGGTCGGTCGCTGGAGAGAAAAGGATGCCGACCAGCCAGTTGATGCTTCTGGGGATTTACCCTCCGGCGAACACTTCTCCGGGTCACTCGAACTTGTCTCCATTCTCCGCGGTCGCCAACAGCAGTTCCACCGGGCATTCGCAGAGAAGCTGATGGTTTACGCCCTCGGACGCGGCCTGCAGTACTCTGACAGATGTGCCGTCAATACGGTGCTTGAAAGGATGAAACAGCAGGGGCCGCGGTTTTCAGTGCTGGTGGAGGGCATTGTGCGATCCGATCCTTTCCTCAAACGCAGCCTCAGCCGCACTCCACCGCTCCCCGTCGCCTCAAACCCCTGAACTTCCATCACAGCCGACTTGTTTCCTGAAGCCTTTGTCGCAACAATACCATGCCTGCCTGATGTGCTGCTGTTGTCCCGCCCCCCCGACCGAACACTGGAGATCCCCCATGGCCCGCATGATCCTCCCACGCCGCACACTCCTCCGCGGTCTGGGCGCTGCCATTTCTCTCCCCATGCTCGAATCCATGGCTCCGGCTTACGCCGCCGCGGCCACCGCAGCACCCGTCCGCATGGCCTGCCTGTTCTTCGCGAATGGTGCCATCATGGACAAGTGGCGTCCGGCAGGTGAAGGTACTGACTTTCAGCTCTCCCCCACCCTGCAGCCACTCGAAAACCTCAAAAACCACCTCCTGGTCCTCGAAGGACTCACTCAGCACCACGCCCGGGCCAACGGCGACGGTCCCGGTGATCACGCCCGCAACGCCAGCGCCTACCTCACCGGTGCTCAACCCCGAAAAACCTCCGGAGCTGACATCAGCGTCGGACAGTCCATCGATCAGGCCGTCGCCGAAAAGATCGGCAGCCAGACTCGACTGCCCTCCATCGAACTCGGAATCGATCGCGGCCGCAACGCCGGCAGCTGCGACTCCGGCTACAGCTGCTCCTACTCGTCCAACATTTCCTGGAAAACCTCCACAACCCCCTGTTCCAAAGAATCCAACCCCCGATCAGCCTTCGAACGACTCTTCGGCAGCCCGGAAGAGGCCGCCGACCGCGAACGTCGCCTGCGGGACCGCCGCAGTATCCTCGATTTCGTCGGAGGCGACCTCAAACGCATCCAGCCCTCACTCAGCGGTGCCGATCGCCAGAAGCTGGACGAGTACTTCACCAGCCTTCGCGACATCGAGCAACGCGTGGCCCGCGCCGATCAGGGGCCACGCGAAGTCCCGGAACTCAAACTGCCCGACGGAGTCCCCGCGGAACTCAAAGAACACATCCGCCTGATGTTCGATATCCTCGCACTCGCCTTCCAGACAGACTCCACCCGCGTCGCGACTTTCATGCTGGCCGATGCCGGAAGCAACCGGACCTACCCGGATGTCGATGTTCGCGATGGCCACCACGAATTGTCTCACCACCAGAACGATCAGGGAAAAATCGAAAAAATTTCCCGTATCGATCGCTATCTCGTGGAACAGTTCGCCGGATTCCTCACACGCCTCAGCTCCATCAGCGAAGGCGGCAGTACCCTCCTAGACAACAGCATGATCCTCTACGGCAGTGCCATTTCCGACGGCAACCGGCATAATCACGATGACCTTCCGATTCTGCTTGCCGGTGGCGGCGGTGGCTCAATCAAGTCCGGTCGCTACATCAGATACAAAAAAGAAACTCCGCTGAATAACCTCTTCATCTCCATGGCACAGCGGATGGGAGCACAGCTGGATTCACTCGGCGACAGTCGTGGTCCTCTGGAAAATCTGACCTGACAGCAACCACACGTTTGTCTGCTTCGTGATCCGCACTCAGGCGTCACATCAAGTCCCCGCAAACAGCCGGAAAGGGCGCTAACACAGGAACCACAGGCGCATGGGGGTTATTCAGTTTGTTGTGGAACGTCCGGACCTCCTGTCCGTCAGCCACGCCTCGTCGCTTGTCGATTTTCTCACCTTCGACGGCCGCGTGACGCCAGCGCGCGTCTCTCTGCAGGACAATCTGCTCCGCTGCGAACGCGCTACACCCGAAAGCGGACAACTCCGACTGCTCTGGCCTCGCTTCGACCACACCCGACACGTTGTCCACAGCACCAGTCTTCGCGAACAATCCCGCCCCTACGAACTCGAACTGGAACTCGCCCGCGGACAACTCTCCAGACTCCGTGACCAGTTCTATGCATGGCACGGCGCAGGTCTCCAGTCCTCCACCCGACTCGACGATCTCATCCGCGAAGCTCACCGCCTCTTCCGCTCCGCCGCACTTCGCACAGAAACCCCGGAAACATCCTCCGCTGCCGCCGTCTGGTCCATGGAGATGTCGGCCCAGGCGGCTGATCTGCTCTGTGCCCACTACACATCCCAGCGAATTGAGTTCCGTCGCCAAAGATCCTCCCGAATCCCCGTCTTCTTCGGCTGCCTGCTCGATCAGATCCCCGCCAACGAGTCCACATGGCTCAGCACGTTCAACGCCGTGCAACTCGATACTCGCTGGAGCCGTCTCGAACAAAACAGCGGCTGCTACGAATGGGACCACATCGATCAGCTGGTCGACTGGGCCAGTCGCAATCGCCTGTTCATCATCGGTGGACCGCTGTTCGACATGAGCAACGACTGCACCCCCGAATGGATGCGCAACTGGACCAATGACCCGGTCAATCTTCAAAGCTTCGCGGCCGACTACGTTGAAACCGTCATCAGCCGCTACCTTGGCCGAGTGCGTCACTGGGAAATCGCCTGCGGTGCCAACCGCGGCGGCGCGTTTCCGCTCTCCGAAGAACAGCGGTTCAACCTCCTCCAGGCAATCCTTGCCGCAGCCAAAGCTGTCGATGACACCATCCTCGTCAGCCTCCGAATCATCCAGCCCTGGGGCGAATATCTCAGCCAAACCCAAAATCGACTGTCACCCGTTCAGTTCTTCGACGCCGTGCGTCGCTCCGGTGTCCGCATTGGCGAAATCAATCTTGACCTCCGCGTGGCCACTCATCCACAGCGAACCCTCCTTCGCGACCCCCTCAGCCTCTCACAACTCATCGATCACTGGTCCTGCTTCCAGCTGCCCATCAACGTCATGATCTCCGTCCCCGAAATTCAGGCAGCCAGTGAATCCAGTTCCGAGGACGCCCGAGATAACTGGCTCCGACAGGTGTTCCTCATGTGCCTCTCCAAGGAACGCGTCGCCGGTATCTACGTATCCGGCTGGCAGCCCGGCTCGTTCACGTCCCCCGCTCTGCTGGATTCCGACGGCCAGCCCGGACGTCACCTGCAAACCCTGCAAAACCTTTCCAAAGAATTCCTCAGCTAAGCTTCTCGAATGTCGCTCCTCCGCCTCAGCGTCAACGGACTCAACTCCCAACCGGGGCTCTGGCTCCGTCTGCTCCTCGTGGCCCTCGTGCTGCCCCCCAGCATCGCCTTCCCCGACGAAAGCTCGACAGCGGCACAAGGCACCGCAGCACCCAGTACAGCAGCACCAGCTCCAGCCAGCCCTGCGCCCGCTCCGTTCCCCCAGCCACCCGACGAGCCGCAAAGCCTCTCCGCCGAAGCCCTCGCCGCTCAGGCTGCCAAATCACTCGTCGTGATCCGCTCCACCGATCGCACCGGCGGAGAACTCGGCCTCGGCACAGGCTTCGTCATCTCCTCCGACGGACTGATTGCAACGGCCTGGCACGTGATTGGTGACGGTCGGGAAATTCGCGTCGAACTTGCCGATGGTCGTTCCCTGCCCGTGACTGCCGTACACGCATCTTCCAGTCAGATGGACCTCGCAATCGTCCGCGTCAGCCAACTCGATCTCCCACCACTCACACTGTCCCTCGAAGGCCGCACTCCTCAGGGCCGCGAAATCGTTGCACTGGGCCATCCGGAAGGATTTCGCAACGCGATTGTCAGTGGAGTCATTTCGGGATATCAGGAGATTGATGGCGTTGAAATGCTGCAACTGGCAATGTCCATCGAACGCGGAAACAGTGGTGGTCCGGTACTCGATCGGCAGGGCCGTGTTGTCGGAATCGTGACTCGAAAGTCAGCACTCCAGGATAAGCTCGGATTCGCCATTCCCGTACGACTGCTCCGCGACCTGCAGGCAGACCCCAATCCGATCCCCATGGCCCGCTGGGCCACCATCGGGGCGCTCGACGAACGCGTCTGGCAACCTCTGATGGGCGGAAACTGGAAACAGCGCGCCGGTCGCATCCTCGTGTCCGGCGAAGGTCGCTCCTTCGGCGGTCGGACGCTGTGTCTCCACCAGAAACCGCTCCCTGAACGCCCCTTCGATATCCATGCAGCCGTCAAACTTGACAACGAAGAGGGCGCGGCCGGACTTGTTTTCCACGCCGACGGCAGTGATCGACACTACGGATTCTACCCCAGCAACGGCAATCTGCGGCTCACTCGCTTTGATGGCCCGGACGTTAATTCCTGGACCATTCTCCACAACGCCCCACACCCCGCCTACAAACTCGATGACTGGAACGTCCTCACCGTGCGTTCGCTCCCGGATCGCTTCGAATGCTACGTCAATGGACAACTCGTCATCACCAGCCGCGACTCTGCTCTTCCCCCCGGAAAGGCAGGACTCGCATCCTTTCGCGGAACCGTGGCTCAGTTCCGCAGGTTTGAAGTCGCCGCTGACCTGCTGCCCACTGTCAACGCCGCCGAATATGCCGAACGACTGCGATCCTTCGCCGACAACGTCCGCCCGGAACGCCCTGTGCTTGACACCGAACTCCAGCCACTGCTGTCGCTCGGGGACGCCGCTGTCGATTTCATGACGCAGGAAGCGCAGCGACTGGAACAAAAATCCCGCCGTTTGAAGATCCTCGCCCGCGAACTTCATCAGACCAAAGTCCGCAGTCAGCTCACCGCGGAACTAGCTGTCACGGACCGCAGCCCGGACCTGCTTCTTTGCGCTCTGCTGATCGCCCGCATCGACAATCCCGACGTCGATCCTCCGGTCTACATCGCCCGGCTGGATCTGCTGGCTGAAGAAATTCGCTCAAAGCTCCCTGCGGATGCTGCACCCGCCGCTCGGCTTGCCGAACTCGATCGGCTGCTCTTTCAGGAGCTGGGCGTTCGCGGCAGCCGCCAGGAATACGAGTCGCCTTCCAACAGCTATCTGAACGAAGTTATCGATGATCGCGAAGGCATCCCGATTTCACTTTCAGTTCTGTACATGGAACTGGCCCGCCGGCTGAACCTGAACGTCGTCGGTGTGGGGTTGCCAGGGCACTTTGTTGTCCGTTATGAACCTGGCGGCAACGAATTGCCACAGACGATAGATGTGTTCGAACGGGGTAAAAGACTGGGCGAAGAAGATATTCGGGCGATCCTTGCTGCAGCTCGGTTCCCTGATGAACCCCGTTTCCGCGAAGCGGCAAGTACTGGCAGAATCATCGAACGCATGCTGATGAACCTGCTGGGGATTGCCGAAGGCCGCCGTGAAGACGACCAGGTTTATTCACTGCTGGAAACGCTGACCAGCATTTTTCCGGAGAACGTTGAGTACCGAGCAAAACGGCTTGAAATGCGAGCCCGCACCGGGCGTGTACAGATGGCAATTGACGATGCCGACTGGTTCATCAAAACTCAGCCCGATGGAGTGGATGTGGAACGCGTTCGGCAGCTGCGGCAGACGCTGGAAGAACAGTTGCCGCAGGGCGGCCCGTGATTTGATGGATCAGTGCCAGTAATTGCGGTCGAGCGTTCTGTAGTTGATGGCTTCGCTGAGGTGTGCGACGGAAATCTGATCGCTGTCTGCCAGATCGGCAATGGTGCGACTGATGCGGAGGATTTTATCGTGGGCGCGGGCGGACAGGCCCATATCTTCCATGGCTTGTTTAAGGAGCGATTCAGCGTCGCGATCAAGTTTGCAGTGGCGGCGGATCTGCGGGGGTTTCATCTTGCCGTTGACGCGGACGCTGTCGCCGGTGAAGCGGCGATTCTGGCGATTTCGGGCAAGCACCACCTGTTCGCGGATTTCGGCGCTGGAAGTGCCAGCCGTGCGGTCAGCCAGTTCGCGGAATGGCACCGGCGGCACCTCGATGTGGATGTCGATGCGATCAAGAAGCGGGCCGCTGATGCGGCTGAGATAGCGTTCGATCTGGGGCTTTGAGCAGTTGCAGTTGCGGCGGGGATCTCCGCGAAAGCCGCAGGGACAGGGATTCATGGCGGCCACCAGCATCACGTTGGCAGGGAAGGTCACACTGCCAAGCGCCCGGGAAATGGTGACCGTCTGGTCTTCCAGAGGCTGCCGGAGCACTTCGAGGGTGCGGCGGTTGAATTCCGGAAGTTCGTCGAGGAACAGGATGCCGTTGTGGGCGAGGCTGATTTCGCCGGGCTGCGGAACGCTGCCGCCGCCGACAAGTCCGGCTTCGCTGATGGTGTGGTGGGGTGAACGAAAGGGGCGGCGGAGCATCAGCGGGGTACCGGCTTCAAGCTGTGAGACGGCGCTGTAGATGCGGGTGGTTTCAAGGCTTTCTTCGGCTTCAAGTTCAGGGAGGATAGTGCAGAGTCGCTGCGAGAGCAGAGTTTTGCCAGTGCCCGGAGAACCAATCATCAGCAGATGATGACAGCCGGCCGCGGCCACCATGGCCGCACGCTTGGCCATTTCCTGGCCTTTGACATCCACGTAGTCAATGTCGTAGAGACCATAGTCGTGGCGAGCGGACTGCCAGCTGAAGACGACGGGATCCAGCGGGAGTTGTCCGGTGAGGAAGCCCACGGCCTCGGAAAGTGTGCCGACGGCAATCACGTCGATGCCTTCGACAACCGCCGCCTCCCGCGCATTGGCCGCCGGCACGATGATGTGCGATGCCCCCGCGTCGCGGGCTGTGAGGGCCATGGAAAGGATCCCGCGAACCGCGCGGAGAGACCCGTCAAGTGCCAGTTCGCCGACGTAGACAGCGCTGCGGCCGCTTTCTTCCTGGACCTGACTGTCGGCGATCAGAAGTCCCAGAGCAATGGGCAGGTCGAGCGAAGCGGCGTCCTTGGGGAGGTCGGCAGGGGACAGATTGATCACCGTGTGATCGGACGGACGCGCGTAGCCGCTGTTCACCAGCGCTCGCTCGATGCGATGAATGCTTTCCTTGACGGCAGCTTCGGCCAGACCCACAAGCGTGGTGCGAGGCAGCGCGCCGGGGGAGATATCGACTTCGACCTGAACGGTGCGTGCTTCAATCCCAAAGAGTGTAAACGTGTTGAGGCTGGAAAGCATGGAAGGGACCCGTTTTCTTCATCTGGTTATTCCGTGTTTGACTTAAGTAGTGTGGTAACAATATTAACCTTATTCAAGTGTTGAAGTTCGCCCTGTGCCTGAATCGGTACAGATGGACCGGATTTTTCCGGTTGTAGGGACTGGGCCGTCAGCACTCACACCGGGACACTCCCAAAAAACGATCAAAAATTGCGGTTTATCAGGAAACCAATGTCGTCCACAGAACTTATGGTCCAGGCCCTTACTCTTCTTCTATGGAAAAGGGCGTTGTCATGAGTCACAGCAATTCGGTTCCAGATCAAACGCTGCCGGACAGCCTGATCGCCGACTATCAGGAACATCAGGAGCGCTGCGATTCCCTGGATCGCGAGTCGCTCATGGATCACCCACACATTGCACGCGTCTTCGATGGTGGCGTGACCGAACATGGTTGCCCGTTTTTCGCAATCGAGTGCATCAGAGCGTCAGCGGCAGAAGCCTGAACAGGCAGCAGCAACAGCAGCTGCAACCTGCAGCTGCCTGTCGGAGCTGTTACGACCGCGGACGATCGATTGCCAGACGGTCCAGCTCAGACTGAACAGTGCAGAACTGGTACGCCTGATTTTTGTACACCATGAACGGTTTGACTCTCGGTACAAAGGCCTGTTGCCTTTGAAACGCGTTTACATTCCCGAGGTTCCTGATGCAGATGAGTAAAGGGCATCATGCTGTGTGTCCACTTGCAACACGCGCAGCGTGGCGGTCGAGTTTGCTATTTCGGGTGGTGGATCACAAAATCTGACTCCGCTGCCCGAGTTATCGGATTTGCCAGGCGCTGGGCCTTATCGACCTCCACGCACTCAGCACCGCGGCAAAGCACAATGCGTTTCTGGCAGAACTGGTTTTGCCGCCACTGCCGTGAGGCGGAGGGCCGGTTTTCATGTCTTTTGACAGGGGAACAGGCAAATGAGTAGTCTTGAAATCAATACCAACAGCATTGGTCAGGAGCTGGTGCTGATACCTGCTGGAACGTTCACCATGGGTTCGCCGGCCAGCGAGAAGGACCGCTATGACAACGAAACTCAGCATCAGGTGACGCTGACGAAACCGTTCTCCATGGGCCGCACGGAGGTGACACAGGGACAATGGAAGAAGGTCATGGGCACGGAACCATGGAAAGGAAAGGCGTATGTTCAGGAAGGCGACGACTATCCGGCAGTTTACGTCAGCTGGGATGACGCAGTGGAGTTCTGTAAAAAGCTGAGTGCGATGGAGGGTAAGGTGTACCGACTGCCGACGGAAGCCGAGTGGGAATACGCCTGCCGTGGCGGTACGAAAACGGCGTTTAGTTTTGGAGATG